>Ga0207068_1002_pt1 | contig 122250 bp, 92 predicted proteins | sample Alteio_BWMinCont_23_FD_153475 | JGI IMG/M metagenome (GOLD analysis project Ga0207068, IMG submission 153475) | Enriched cells from forest soil in Barre Woods Harvard Forest LTER site, Petersham, Massachusetts, United States -... | ecosystem: Environmental > Terrestrial > Soil > Temperate forest >... | reverse complement strand
CCATCAAGAGAACCGGAATCTCTCATTCTATCCATTGAACTACGGAACCTTAGGACACAAAGGTATAAAAAAGGAGGAGAAGGAGAGAGGTGATGATCAGTACTTCAATACATCAACCATTAGGGTATCAGCATTCAAACCGGTGAATATTCCATAACCGTTTGTGATATTTGTAGATGGATTGGTGAGATCCTGAGAACTGTTGCTGGTACGGTTATAGAGTGCCGCATAGTCAGGCCAGCAGTGGTATAAGATCATCCGGTGCCTTCCGAAATACTGAAACTCGCGGGGTTCTATCTGGATGGTGTTTGATGTCGTTGGCGACTCCCTGAAAATATGTGGAACCGTATTGAATGTTCCATAATTACGGATAGGGCTCAGGACTGTTTCGATATTCTGGACTACCACTATGTAATAAGATCCATCCGTATTAATCCAGTTGAGCTGAATAGGCGGAGGGGTAGGGAGGGTAGGAATACTGTGTGCACTGTCTATCTGCTCCAGTGTAATGGCTGATGCCGATTCTGTATACCCGGTAGGCTTATAGGGAATCGAAGTTAATGCCGAAACAGGTTTGGAATTAAAAGTGAAAGAGAGCTGATAGGTTCCTCCGGGTTGTACTTTCAAAGCGCTGTCTACATACTGCCCGTTACCAATTGGCATTAAAGTATACCAGACATTGTTGTAATTAACCTGCACAGCCAGTGCGTTGATATTATCGGAGGAGTTGACTGCATTAGAGGAGAAAGGAATCTGCCTGGCTATATTTACACTAACAGGGTTACCCGGGCTAAGATAAGTGGTAATGATAGGAGTATCCGTAAATTCAACACTTCCATCTTTATTGCAGGAAGCGAATGATCCGGCAATAACAAAAAGCAGGAAATAGTGTATAGCCTTCATTTTACCTGAGTTTAAGTGAGAGGGTGATGTTTGGAGTGATGCCAAGATAAGTCACATCATTTTCAAGAATCTGCCCGTTTACAATGCTGTATTGTTTGTACCAAACATTCGTATGGTTGTAAACATTGAAAATAGAGAAGCCGATATAACCGATTTCTCTCCTTTTCAAATCTTCTTTTACACCACCGAGTATTTTATAGGTGATAGAAATATCTGCGCGGTGGTAATCCGGAAGACGTAAACTGTTTTTATCGGTAACCGTGAAATAGTCTCTCTGACTTCCATCCAGCAAGGTTACTGTATAGGCTCCGGAAGGAGCGGTGTAAGGTCTTCCGGTTGCATAGATTTCGGTGGCGGAAAAATCCCAGCGTCTGTATTTATAGAGGAGAACCAGTTTACATTCGTTTGTTACATCCTGATCGGCAGGAAAAAAACCGGTTCCATACACATCAAAATGATTTTGTGCCTGCCCCAAGGTATAACTGATCCATCCGTTGAGCTTACCCGACTTCTTTTGTACCAGAAACTCTATGCCTTTGGCATTTCCATAACCGTTGTAGAAATTCTGGCTATAGGTGGTGGGTCCGGAACGGCTGTTGCTGAAACGAAGAGTGTATGAAGTAAGGTCTGTGATGTCTTTATAGTATCCTTCTGTGCTGAACAGATAATTTCCGGTCTCATAAGAAAGCCCTGCAATATAATGAATGGATTGTCCAACAGGAACGGAGCTTCCATCGGCCAAGATCCAAAAGTTCTTGCTTCCGGTTAAAATATCTTCTCTGGTGATGGAGTTGGCAAACTGGTAGTACCGACCTGTTGCGGCTTTGAGAGTCAGCTTGGGGGTTAAGTTAAATGTTGCGGAAGCTCTGGGTTCATAATACATCTGATTTGTGGCCTGGAAATAACTGGTGCGTATACCAGGGAGGAACTGCAGTTTATCTTTAAAGAGTTTGATTTTGGTCTGTAGATAAGCCCCAGTTAATAAACTCTGATCATGACGTGACAAGAGCGTTGAAGTATCGTTGGTGGCATAGCTATACTGGATATCGTAATAAGTAGCAAAGGCACCAAACTGTATTTGCGCAAAAGAGAAGGCATCCCAGTTGTAATCTGATTTGAGGCTGAAATCCTGCAGGTTATTGTTTTCAAACACTCCCGTATTGCTGGTAGATACTTCGCCTGTGGAGCTGGTCACTACATTTTGCTGTGAAAGGGTGCGGTCGCTGAAATAATTTGAATAGCTGAGGATAGTATTGCCCGTGATCTGCTCCGTCCAGTTACGGGCCCATCTAAGGCTTCCGCCGATGTTTCCATACTTCGTAAGATCAGTAGAAGAGAAATTGAAATTCTGTCCTCCGAAAGATGGATTGGATGCCACACTGTTATCCAGGTGATCGGTTCCGCTATAGACACTCAGGGAAAAAATATCCCTGTCGCTTGGGCGATAGGTGAATTTTCCGTTGAGGTCATAGAAATAGGAAGAGACGGTTGATTGCTGTTGGAACCTTCTTCGTCCTCCACCGCCACCTCCTCCGCCCTGGGCAGAGCTGTTGTTATTGGCCGGATTAAATTTATTGAAGATGGCATCATAGATGGGTCCTTTGTAGGAACGCCGGAAAGCGATGATGGAAGAAAACTTTTTCTTGATGGGAATTTCCACAAAGGCATTCATGCTCAACAGACTGATGTCGCCTCCTATATTCCATTTCTTCTGGTTTCCGTCTTTTCCTGTAATCTCTGTCACACTGGAAAGCCGGCCCCCGAAGCGGGATTCAAATCCACCTTTATAAAGTTGTACATCCTTAATGGCATTGGAGTTAAATGCGCTGAAGAAACCATAGAGATGGTCTACCTGATAAACCGTGAAACCGTCATAAAGTACCAGGTTTTGATCAGGGGTGCCACCTCTTACATACAAACCGGAAGAGCTTTCATTGGCGGCACTTACACCAGGCATAAGCTGCAGAGAACGCATCACGTCCCGTTCACCCAGGTTTGGAAGCTGTTCGAGTATTTTCGGTGTCATCTTCACTACCCCAACACTGGTCTTATCCACAAGCACTACATCTTCTCTTACAGAGGTAATGGTCACCACTTTCAGGTTATGAGAAGAAGATTTTACTTCTATTAGATAGTTCCTTTTGGGGGTCTGGGGAGTGAGGTAGATTTCGGTATTGTCATAGCCAACATAATGAATCACAAGGGTGCTGGTATCGCTTGGAATTTTTTGCAGGGAGAAATATCCATCGGCATTTGTTGAAGCACCGAGGGGTGTTCCTTTAACCTGAACAGTAGCAAAAGGAAGAGCCTCTCCGGTGGCCTTATCACGGACAACTCCGGTAAGCGTAAAACCGAATGCCTGAGGAGCTCCGAAGAAGGTTTTCTTTTCAACTTCTTTGGAGGTGTCTGCCACCTCTGTTGCTTTATGCTTGGTGTCGGTATTATAAAAGGTTCCCATTTCTTCTTCCGCCTTGGGTGTTTCTTCTTCTTTAGCTTTAAAATAGACCGCGATACTTCCCGCATCTCCATTTCCTTTGGCCACAGTAAGGCTATCGGTAAGGCGGATTTTTTTAAAACCATGATCAATACCACTCGCTGTAATATCCGATTGCTTGATTGTAGGATCACAGACCAGGAGAAACAGATTATCTCTTACCTTTTTATAATTGAAGGTAACGAGGCTGCCCAGGTCTTCAAGGCACTGGAGTTTGTTCGGACCATCACCGCCACGGTTAGGTACATAAACAATTTTATAACCATAGAACTGAGGAAGATTCCTGATGGTATCGTTGTCGAAATTTTCTTTGACGGTACGTCCTTCTTTTCCTAAAACAAAGAGTATCGGTTTATGCTGGCTGGAGGTATAATCTTCATCATGCGTATAGCATAGGTACAGAAAGTAGCAGGCATTGCCTGGAGTGTTGAAAGCACATTCCCTTTGAGCGGAGATTTTATTACCCGTTAAAAGGAGATAAGCCAGAGTCAGGAATAAAAAAGACCGCTTAAGTAACATCCAGTGAAAATGAATCAGTCGATAAAGTTAACCGATATGGAGAATGTTTTGTTGAATTATATACTTAGAGGGTAATTAATGATACCAAGAGGGGCCATGAAGCGACAGGATCGGACAAGTATACCGTTTAAATTTCGTGTATTCCCTTTGCAGTGCCAATCCTATGGTTTCAATATTTTTATTTATTTTAGTTTCAGAATGTAACAATGGTTAACAAAAACAGGTTTTAATAATACTTTCATGATCAACAAAATCAAAAAGAATTGGGTTGTATGCCTGGTAGCAATCTCATTGCAATTGCTTAGCAGCAGCTGTAGCAACCAGGGTAACCGGCTGGCAAATGAGAAAGCAATTAAAGATTATTATACCGCCTATGAGAAAAAAGACTGGAACCAGCTGAGTTCCCTTCTTGCTGATGGATTCGTTTTCAACAGTCCATACGACGATCATATTGATTTAAAGACTTATAAAGAGAGGTGCTGGCCCAACAGCGACAACATCAAAAAGTTTGACATCGAGAAGCTTATCGTTGATGGAGAGGATGCCTTTGTAACGTATAATGGCTGGACTAATGACGGCAGACTATTCCGGAACACGGAGTATTTTAAATTGAAAGAAGGAAAAATAAAGGAGAATGCCTGTTTCTTCGGCCCTGGTGTGAGTTTCCCGAACAACAAAACAAAATAACAGCAACCGGGACTCTTCCTGTTAAACTGGAAATGGACTTTACCTAGCTAGCTTAAGCGTTTTTACGTTGGACTGATTTTTAGTTTCCCTTTCGGGTGGTCCTAAAATGCATTACAATCTGTTTGATTGTCCAATGGGAAGACAATAAATTCCCCTGTTTCCCCGTTTCTTATCTCGCTATAAAGCCGTATTATTGTGCTAATGAAGTATATGCGCCGAATTATTCTTTCAGTAGTATTCGTATTTGCCTGTTTTTCAATCCAATCCCAGACTACCGGGGTAGGCCAATGGAGAGACCATCTGCCTTATTCTAAGGTGCTTGCAGTAACTGAAACCCCGGACCGGGTTTATGCCGCTTGCTCCGGAGGAATTTTTGCCCTGGTCAAAGCCGACAACTCCCTCGAACGTCTGACCAAGGTGAACGGACTGAGTGATTTCTCCATTTCTACCATCAATTACAATTCCTATAACGGTAAAGTGATCATTGCTTATACCGATGGCAACCTGGATGTGCTCCTGAACAAACAAATCACCAATGTACCGGACATTAAACTTTCTACCATTATCGGGAACAAAACGATCAACTCCATCTTCTTTGTAAATCAATTTGCTTACCTCGCCACCGGTTTTGGGATCGTGGTTTTTGATACCGATAAGATGGAAATTTCCGATACGTATATCATCGGAAACAACTCTACGTTTGTAAACGTACAAGGTATTACTTCCGATGGTTTGAGTCTTTATGCAGCCACCACCACCAGTATTTATACAGCATCTTTAAGTGCCCCCAACCTGAGTAATTATACTTATTGGACACAGATGACAGGAGGTAGCGGGCATACGCTTCCAGTTGGAATTTATAATCAGATTGTATGTTTCAGAGGATCTATCTATTTTAATTTTTCAAATCTTCAGACCAGCGGTGGGGCAAACACAGAAAAAGACACCATCTACCAGTATAACCCAGGACCCAATACCTACCAGGTCTTTGAAAAGACCATGAATTGTTTCAGCATCAAAGTCAATCAGGGCTTCATGGTGACCTTGCACGACCTGAATGCTCTGGTTTATGATTCATCGGCAGTGGCTCCCGGCGCGCTGCCTGCCCTCATCAATGCCATTACCAATTATCCTTTTGGTAATATCAATGCCAATATGGCTATCAAAGCTGCAAGGGGCAAAGACATTTATATTGCAGATAACTTCTACGGACTTGTACATTCTACAGATAATTATAATGCCTGGAAATTTTATCCAAATGGTCCGAAGCGGTCTGATTGTTATGCTATGACCTATGGAGGCGGCACCATTTCGATGGTCCCCGGCTCCCATGCTGACAATTGGGGGAATATGTACAACAACTCTGGCATCAGTACCTTCGTTAATGAAAACTGGACCACCCTCGACTATACCAATTACTTCATTCTGGGACGCGACTACGATTTCCTGGCTACGGCTGTGGATCCTAACAATTCACAGCATATTATGTATGGCTCTCTGGGTTTTGGGGTTTTCGAGTTTACGAATAACATACTCGGAAATATCTGGAACTATGACAGAGGGAACTGTACGCTCCGTCCACGCTCTGCTACCGACACACTTACCGCTGTAGGAGGAATGGCGTATGACAACGCTGGAAATCTCTGGGTCACGAACCTCCTCACCAATTACCTTATTCACTGCCGGGATGCTTCCGGGACATGGCATGCTTTCGATTGTACTTCGGCTATTGCTAATGTAGAGATAGGATCCATCATTGTGGGTCAGAATGGTTTGAAGTGGGCCATCCTTCCAAGGGGTAGAGGAATTCTGGTGTATGACGACCGGGGTACCATCTCTAATCCAAATGATGATCGTGTACGCCGGCTCACTTTCTCTGCAGGAAGCGGAGGATTACCAGGGACAGAGGTTTACTCGATTGCAGAAGATGCCGATGGTCAGATCTGGGTCGGAACAGACGCAGGCATCGCTGTGTTCTACAATCCTGATAATATGTTTGCCTCCTCGGGTTATGATGCCCAGCAGATTCTTATTCAGCAAGGAATCCACGTGCAGATTCTGATGGGCACTCAAACAGTTACGGCACTGGCCATAGATGGTGCAAACCGGAAATGGATCGGCACGGCAAGCGGTGGTGTATATCTTATGTCGGCCGACGGTACCCAACAGGTACTGAACTTCAACAAAGACAATAGCCCTCTACTCTCCAATACCCTCAATGCCATTACCATCAACGGTAAAACAGGAGAAGTGTTTTTTGGAACCGATAAAGGGGTAGTCTCCTATCGGAGCACTGCTACCGATGGTGATACCGGTTTTAACGATGTGCTCGCATTTCCGAACCCAGTTACACATGATTACGAAGGACCTATTTCCATCCGGGGGCTTACGACCAATGCCGATGTAAAAATAACCGATATCACTGGCGCATTGATCTATCAATGCAAGGCCCAGGGAGGTGAGGCGCAGTGGAACGGAAAAAATTTCAAAGGAGAAAGAGCGCATACCGGAGTATACATCGTGTTCTGTTCCGATTCCGACGGGAAGCAAACTTTTGTGACCAAGATTCTGTTCATCAACTAAGGTCTCCGATGCTCCACAAAACACGAGGCATCGTATTCCGTACCATCCCTTATTCTGACTCCAGCTTAATTGTTCATATCTATACTCAGGTATTTGGGTTGAGATCTTATCTCGTTAACGGCTCTCACGGAAAAAAAGCAAAAGTCAAAGCCAATGTGTTCCAGCCTCTTTCACTTGTAGAGATGAATGTCACTAATAGGGAGAAGAGCAGCATGCACCGCATCAGCGATATCACCCTGATCCAGGCCTGGACAACAATCCCTTATGACATACTGAAAAGCTCCTTGGTGTTGTTCCTGAACGAAATGCTTTCTAAATCAATCCGAGAAGAAGAACCGAATGAGGATTTGTTTGAATTCATTTCTCATGCTCTACAGATCCTTGATCTGAGTGCCGAAAGCCCAGCTAACTTTCATCTTGCGTTTCTCTCTCAGTTAGCAGATCGTTTAGGCTTCGCCCCTCATGGAATGTGGACAGATGATACTCCATACTTCAACCTTGCAGAAGGAGTCTTTCAGGGGCATGAACCTTCCCACGCTCATTTCATGTCATCTCCTGTTTCAAAAATGTTTGCAGAAGTGCTTCAGGTGAACTTTGAGAATTCACATTCACTTGCAATGACGGGTCATATGCGGAAAGAATTGCTAAGGAAGATGATCCTGTATTTTCAGCTGCATATTTCAACAGTGAAGGAGATTAAGTCGCATGTTGTGCTGGAAGAGGTATTTGGGTAGGGTCAACGAGAAGAGGAAAGGGTCTTATTCATTAAAAACTTCCATCCACCGATCAACCTTAGAAAGGGGTTTAAACCCACACATGGCATAAAGCTTATGTGCATCTTTGGTAGCCAGCATAAACCTTCGTAATCCCTGAAGCTGGGGATAGGACATAATGGTTTCGAGCATCCATTTTGCATGACCTTTTCCTCGGTGTCCTTCCAGGATATAAACATCAGCGAGATAAGCAAAGGTTGTGAAATCGGTAATCACTCTTGCAAACCCAACCTGCGCTCTTCCAAAGTACAAGCCGAAACAAAAGGAATGATCGATGGATCGAAGCACGGCCTCCATGCTCCTTCCCTTGGCCCAATAGCTTTCATTGCTCAGATAATCATGAATAGCCGCTGTATCGAGGCGTGTCTTATCTGTACTGATGGTGTAATTGTCTTTCTGATAATCGGTCATAAGGTATGATTAAGGAGTTCGAGTGAATTCATAAGACATGTAGTCTATGAAATTGTTTACAGAAACGCTTACAGACTTTACTTTATTGTCTACCAAAGTAAAAGGAATCGTTCGCACGCCATATTCCGGATCTGAGTAAACGCACAGGAAGGAGCTTTTCTCGAGTACGTCTAGATGACCGATGAGGGTTGGGTGGTGGGAGAAATAGATATTCAGCTTTCCCTTTTCTTCTTTGATAGTGATATCTCCGTAAACGGCATTGTGATAGGTTCCGGCATATTCTTTGAGCTCCAGTTCTGGTTTGTTCTTTTTTGATACTAAGGCTTCTTTGCTAGTCAATTCCGCGTCTTCTTTGGCCATGCCCTTCTCCTGGCGAATTAAATTATACTGGCTATAGTTCCGGTAAGGAAGGCCCATATAAGCATCAATGATCTGCTGACGGAGGGCGCCATATAGATAATTCATATCTGTGTTTGTAAGAACAACGATACCGAGGTTCATCTCCGGGATCACACAGGTGGTTGTCACAAATCCATTGGCTCCCCCATCGTGGCTGATGATTTTCTTTCCGTTATAATCTTCCAGGAACCAGCCTAAACCATAGGTTTCAAAGTGCTTAGTGGGGTAGTACGGATTGTTCTGATCTCTCACAATGGTATTCGAAGTACGGGTGTTCTGCAAAACAGAAAAAGGGACAATGCGTTTTCCTTCATAACGCCCGCTGTCAAGTTGCATAAGAAGCCAGTGAGAAAGATCTTTCACACAGCTGTTAATAGAAGCAGCGGGGCCCAGATTATCCACATTCACAAAGGGCATGGCCACAAGCTTATCTTTTACCAGGGTATAAGGGATACAAGCATTCTTATCGGTATGGATGGTGCTCCAGGTGGTGGAAGTATGAGTCATCTGAAGCGGCTGGAAGAAATGATATTTCAGAAAATCATCCCAGGTGGTGTCACTCACGAGTGGAATGAGTTCGCCTGCAGTAAGAAATCCCGCATTGCAATAACCATAATGACTGCGGAAGCTATACACAGGATCCACATTGCGGAGGTTCATGATGATTTCTTTGCGACTGAGGTTACATCCCCAGTTAAGCATATCGCCCTGAAAGGTTTCAAAGCCCAGGCGGTGGCAGAGTAAGTCTCGTATCCGGATATCATTCGTGGCAAAAGGATCTTTGAGTTGGAAGAAGGGCATCCATTTTGTCACATGATCTTCCAAACTGATACGGTGCTGGTATGCAAGCAGGGCGATGGAAGTAGCTGTAAATGCTTTGGAGTTGGATGCAATCTGGAAAAGAGTGTTCTCGTCCACCTTTTCGTCTTTCTGGTCCTTGTCTCTCAAGCCATATCCTTTCGATACAACCACTTTGCCATCTTTCACTATAGCTACAGCCACCCCTGGCACTTTCCAGGCTTTCATTTCCCGTTGGATGTAAACATCGAGGCTGTCGGTGATGAAAGAGTTCTGAGCTCCTGAATAAACAGAACTGATGAGGAGAAATGAGAGGATTAGTTTGATTTTCATAATTAGTCTTATAGATGGTGTGGCAATTTAGGGAAAAGGAAAGAAATTTGCCACATTAATCATTCCGGCGGACGGCTTTTTTTTACCTTTATCTCATGAAACCTAAACACCCTCTCCTTGCACTTTCGCTGCTGTTCATGGCTGCTGCAACGAATGCTCAGACCAGCACTCCATCCAAATCAGATCCACAGAATATTAAGATGAAAAGTACCCGAGATCCGGAATATTCCAAGGGAGAGCAGGCGCTATATCAGGAAGTAAGAATGAAGGTGAAATATCCGGAGGAAGCCATCAAAAAATTTGTGGAAGGAGAAGTGACCCTGAGCTTTGATGTGAAGGCCGACAGTACCGTTGCGAATTGTATTATCATTAGCGGAGTCGGGCATGGAGTAGATGAAGCCGTGAAGGCCTACGTCGAAAAACTCAAATTCTCACCAGGAATGATGAACGGGATAAAGGTGAAAATGAATGTGAATATGTCTTTTCCTGTGAAAGCACATTAATCCTACGACTAGGCAATCTTCAGGATATTCCGCCTGAACATAAAGACTGCCACTGTATTCAGCACCAATCCGATTAGAAAAAGCATCCCCACCCGCATCAGAAAATCAGGATCAGAGATGGGTTTCAATCTCCAGTATATATCATAAAAGCCCTGTATGCTCCAGTAGTTCACCGAAAAGACGGCCATGTGCTGCATCCAGGTGGGCATAATAAAGGTTGGCATCATACTGCCTCCGATGGCCGACATGGTTAATACAATCAGTGTTGTTAATCCCTGAACCTGTGCCCTGGTCTTCACAAAGGAAGCCAGCATAATACCGAAGCCGGAACATGCAAATGCGGTGGCGATAATCATCAGAATCAATCCGGGAATGTTCTGTTTGATGTCTAAACCGAATGCGAGCCAGGAAAAGAGGAACATAATCAGCAACTGAGTCATGGCTACAATATTGGCGGAAATCATTTTTCCGAAAAGGATATTTCCAGGAGTAAGCGGTGAGAATAATAATTTTTTCAAAGTACCTTCTTCTTTTTCCTGTAATAAAGAAGCACCAAGGCCGGCAACGCTAAAAAGCAGCATCATAACTGCTGTTCCGGCCACCGCCTGTATAAGACCTGGAGAAACCTCAGCCTGTGCGGAAAGTGCTGTTGGAGTCAGAATAGACTCACTCTTTCCGGTACCAGTGCCTCCACCAAAATTGGAGGAAATCATCTGGTGTACCCCATTCTTCATGGCTGAATCCATTCCAGGGTTCTGCTTGTCAAAGCGTACGATAGCTTTTCGTTCCAGAGATTTTGTGCCTACTAAATGCATCAGGTTTCCGCTAAGCACGGCCATCAGCATACCCATCTGCACTTCTTTTGCTTTATCATAACGCAACTCTATTGGCAGATTTCTTCCTTGCTCCAGAGAATCAGCGAATCCTTTGTGGAATACTAGGGCTGCATCTTCTTTCCCTTTTTGCACCAGATCAGTTGCGGTATCCATACTCGTATGGAAGAGGCGGAGTTGAGGAAGTGAGTCTAGCTGCTGTAGGAGTCTTTTGGTGCTGATGGAATGATCTTCGTCGCATACGACCAACGGAAGCTTTCGCACATCAGAGCCTTTGCCCATCCCTCCAAAGGCCAGGGAGAAAAGGGTAATGAGGGGAATGGGGACGATAAACGTAAGGATCATACTCCTTTTTTCGGCCACAAATAATTTTAAATCTTTGATTGCAATTCTGAGCATGATTCTCGGGGATTAGTCGCGGAGTTGCTTTCCGGTAAGGGAAAGGAAAATGGTTTCTAGGTTTACTTTTTGAATTTCTATATTGGAGATATCAGCTCCTTGATCGTTGCATCGTACAATTAGTTTTCCGAGATCAGATTTGATCTGATTTGAATAGTAATGCAGGGTATTGCCTGTAAACTTGAACTCCCCTTCCAGAAATGAACCAATTTTTTTCGCAACCTCTTCTGACATTTCGTTAAAGGTTACAGCAATACTTTCCTTGATGCCTCCTGTTTTTTTTAATTCAGCAAGTGTACCTCCTGCAATGATTTTACCTTTGTCTATAATACCGATCCGGTCGCAGAACCTTTCTGCTTCTTCCATGTAATGGGTGGTATATATAATGGTCATCCCTTCTTTGTGAAGTTTTTCCAGCACTTCAAAAATCAGGTTCCGGCTTTGAGGATCAATGCCAACAGTAGGTTCATCCATGAACAGCACTTTCGGACGGTGCAGCATGGCGGAAGCTATATTGATCCTTCGTTTCATTCCCCCGGAATAAGATTCTATCTTGTCATTCTGTCTTTCTGCAAGACCAAAAAGACTTAGTATTTCTGAAATGCGTGTTTTTAGTTCCGTTTTGGGGACATCATAAATTCCTCCCCAGAACATCAGGTTGTCAAAAGCAGAAAGTTTATTGTAGAGGGCTATTTCCTGAGTGACTACACCGATATTGCGTTTGCATTGCTCCGGGTCTTTCTGGAGGTCGAAACCGGCTATACTAACGGTGCCGCTATCAGGTCTGACAATAGTACTAAGGATGCTGATCGTAGTTGTTTTGCCAGCCCCGTTTGGCCCAAGCAGTCCGAAGAATTCTCCTTCTTTTATTTCAAATGAAATACCATCCAGGGCCGTGGTCTCCCCGTATTTCTTTACCAGATTTTCGACTTTGATCATGGGCGGTGTTTGTAGGGCAAAGGTATAAAAATAACCACCCTCCGAAGGAGTGGAAAGAGAAGGAAGCACAGTGCATTGGAAAATATGTAGTAATTTTAAGAAATGAAATCCCGGATCTTTTTTATTGCCGTCTTATTCTTTCTCCTTCTTGGCTTCATCCCTGCGTTTCACGGGAGCGAAAAAAGAGTGAAGCATCCTGGACCGAGAACCGTACTTAAGGATTCTGTGGTGAGCGTGAGGGTTAGTTTTACCGGTGATTTGATGTGTCATATCGGGCAATATGAAAACTCGAAACTACCGGATGGAACCTATGATTTCAATCCGAGTTTCACTTTTATAAAGCCCTACCTTGAAAAAGCAGACGTGACGATGGGTAACCTCGAACTGACTTTTGCCGGTACCGATATTCCTTATGCCGGTTATCCGATCTTTAATACTCCAGATGCTTATGCCGAAGCATTGAAAACTGCCGGTTTTGATTTCGTAGTCACCTCGAATAACCATGCAATGGATACCGGAGAGAAAGGGTTACTAAGGACACTCGATATCCTGAAGAAAACAAGGATAGGGAGTACCGGCACCTTTAAATCTCAGGCTGATCATGACTCCGTGCGGATTTTGAATATAAAAGGAATCAAACTGGGTGTGCTGAACTATACCTATGGCACGAATGGGGCTTATCCTGTTTCAGATCACAAATACATGATCAATATAATTGACACACTGGCCATGGAGCATGATATCAAAGAAGCAAGGAAGCAGGGAGCGGAGCTCGTCCTCGTTTATTTTCACTACGGTCAGGAAAACAAAAGCACACCGAACGAATATCAGAAAATGGTGGTCAGAAAATCACAAGAATATGGAGCTGATATCATTATCGGAGGACATCCCCATGTGATCAGTCCGGTGAATTACTACAAAACCGCTCAGGCCACTCTGGATACCGGAATAGTGGCCTGGAGCCTTGGTAATTTCATTTCGAATCAGTATTGGAGGTATGCCGACGCAGGTCTTATTTTCACACTTACATTGAGAAAGAATATTACGCAAAACAAATATCTGAAACCGGAAGTGGATTACCTTCCTACTTGGGTATACAGGGCAACTGATGCAAGGATGCGAAAACACATTGTATTTCCAGCGGAGATGGCGCTGACAGATTCGCTTTCCCTCCCTCCATATCTTGATGCTGCAGCTAAGTATAAAATGAAAGAAGCCTTCGCTGATACGAAGGCTTTGATGACAAAAGACTGTAAGGAAATTAAATTGAGATCAATTCATTGAGCCTGAAGCTAACACTGCTATTAGGCCTTCGCTACTTTTATTTTACTACCCGGTACCAGCTTGTAAACTTTGCCAAATCCATTCAGTCTTTTTATCTCATCAACGGTTGTTTTATTTCTAAGACTGATATCCCAGAGTGTATCTCCTTTTTGAATGGTGTAATAAACAAATCCACTCAGGGCCATGGCACTGTTGACGGGTTTATTCGGTGTCACTGAAGCTGTAACTGCAGGAGCTTGTCTGGAAGCGTTTGCAGCAATGGGGTTGGCTTTCGGGGCCGGAGGAAGTGCAGCAAGTGTGGGCCTTGTCCCAGCTGAATAATAAATCAGTTTTTGTCCCGGCCTTACAGAGAGACTGCTTAATCCGTTCCAGGTCCTCAGATCATCAATGCTGCATTTACACGTTCTGGCAATCAAGTTTAGATGTTCCCCTTTTTGTACGGTATAAATTTTACGGACTTCTTGGGGAGAATAATAGGCGGAGGCAGATGCTGAATCTTTTTTCAGACAGGAATAGATGGCTAGCTCATTGGTTACAAACGAACCTACCTTATCGGAAGGCAGGATGAGTTCATAACACTTGCTATCTGCCGGATAAGGCACCACCGCTCTTTTATACATAGGATTCAGAAAAATCAAATCATCGATTGGAATATTCAGCGAACTGGAAATCTGAGCAAAGGAAACCTGCTGTTTGATGTTCACGGTATCAGTCTGAAAAAAAGATTTACGGGGTTCGGCAGGGATGATGTTGTGCTCGTTATAATAATTCATAACATAGTTAGCCGCAATAAAGGCTGGTACATAACTCTGGGTTTCCCGGGGAAGGAAAGGACGAATTTCCCAATAAGTTTTTTTATTGCCAGACCTCCTCATGGCTTTCATGACGGTACCCGGTCCGCTGTTATAAGCAGCAAGAACCATCTCCCAGTCGCCGAAAAGGCTGTATAAATATTTCAGATACTCTGCAGCTGCGATGGTAGCCTTATAAGGGTCGGCACGTTCATCTACATAAGAAGTGTTGCTCAGTCCATATAGTTTGCCAGTGGTATACATAAACTGCCAGAGGCCCATGGCTCCCGACCGTGATTTAGCATTGGGGTTAAGTGCGGATTCAATAACTGCCAGGTGCCGAAGCTCAAGCGGGAGGTTGTATTTGTCCAATACCTCCTCCATCATTGGATAGTAAAGCTGGGAAAGCCCAAGCATTCGGGAAACGAGCTCTCGTTTGCGGACGACATACAGATCAATGAAACCTCTTACGATAGGATTATAAACCAGGTCAAAAGGAGATGCCGCATCCAGTTTAGCCATCCTTGATTCGTACATGATTTCTTCGTACCGGGGAATGGAGTCGGGGGCGAAGTTGTATTTGGATTTGACCGGTTTTCCGGGTTTCAGGAAAAAATTCATCCGGGCCAGGCTATCAAGCATGGCTACTACAGGATCGTCTTTGTATCGGATTGAATCGTTTTGGGCAGAAGCATCGGGTACCACCACCAACAGGCAGGCAAAAGAAAAAGCCGTCAGAAAAAAGAAGTGCCTGAATAGATTCATGTAGAGGTTTTACCTTATCTTATATACGCAATATTCTAAGAATTGTTGTATTTCACAGCATTTCAGGGCCTTTTTTCGCCCAAAAGGGAGTAAAACCCAATTGAAAGCCGTAAAATCCGGACTAAAACATTTGAAATAAGCAGGATTTCACGCTTAAAACCTTGGAACATACAATATTACTCATTAGGAAAGAAACCCCGAAGGCAAAGAAACGTATTTTTCAACTAAGCATTGTTCAACAGGCTCTTCGAAAATCGGAGCAATGAAGCTTCGTTAAAATGGTCTGCCATAAGCTGAACCCCAAACGGAAGTCCATTACTATGTTTGCCTAGTGGAAGGGAGATTGCCGGAATTCCGGCATGGTTGGCATGAACCGTAAAAATATCTTCCAGATACATTTTGATAGGGTCAGCAGAGTTGGCGCCGAACTCAAAAGCGGTGCCGGGAGTGGTAGGGAGAATGATAAAATCATATTTTGAAAAGATCTCTCGAGTCTTGTCCTGAATCAATCGCCTTACTTTCTGACCTTTTGAATAGTAAGCATCATAATATCCTTCGCTCAATACAAAGGTTCCAAGCATAATACGGCGTTTCACTTCAATTCCGAATCCTTCGCTCCTTGATTTTTTATAAGTGCTTTCCAGGTCAAAAGCTTTTGGACTCCGATAACCAAAATGCACCCCGTCATACCTGGCCAGATTCGAACTGGCTTCAGCGGTGGTTAACACATAATAGGCCGGGACGAGGTAGTCGAGGTATGGGAAATCTATAGCTTCTACGGTATGACCTTCAGCCTCGAGGCGTTTGAGTAGATTCTTTACATATGCGCGAATCTCCGGATCCAAGCCTTCGTGTTCAATACATTCTTTGATGTACGCAATCTTGACAGGAGCCTGTATTTTTTCAACCTCTTCGGCATAGGCTGGTATTGGTTTGGATGAAACAGTAGGATCGAATTCATCGCATCCGCCGATCACCTCCAGAATAGATGCAGCATCTTCCACGCAAAGAGTAAGAGGACCTACCTGGTCGAAGGAAGAGGCATAAGCCACGATACCGTATCTGGACACCCGTCCATATGTCGGCTTCATTCCAACGACCCCGCAGAATGAGGCTGGCTGGCGGATGGAACCTCCAGTATCAGTACCTAAAGCGGCATGGCAAAGCCTGGCCGCAACAGCAGCTGTAGAACCACCAGAGCTTCCTCCTGAAACGCGTTTTATATCATGGGGGTTTTTTACAGGACCAAATGCAGAATTTTCGTTGGAACTGCCCATAGCAAACTCATCACAGTTGCAACGACCAATAATAATAGCATCTTCAGCCAGCAGCCGTTCTACTACCGTTGAACTGTATAAGGAAACGAAATTCTCAAGAATCCTGGATGAAGCAGAAACCTTATGCCCCTTATAACAGATATTATCTTTAATGGCAATGACCAGTCCGGCTAGTTTACCAGCCTTGCCATTCTTCAGCTTTTCATCTACTTCAGCAGCTTTGGCAAGGGCAGAATCAGTAAACACTTCCAGGAATGCGCCAAGGTGTTTCTGTTCTTCAATTCGGGAAAGGAAATGACGAAGGACGGAGGTACAGGAAATGGATTTATCGGAAAGCCCTTTTCGGGTCTCTTGCAGTGTATCAAATTTTTGCACAGGCAACAGAGCTGTTGGTGAGAATAAACAAGAACCGAAAAAGTTTATTTCTTCTCAGCCGGAGTGTTTTCGTCCTTGTGTTCGGTGGTCTTGGAAGCGTCTTTGAATTCCTTTACCCCTTGTCCAAGTCCTTTCATAAGCTCGGGAATTTTTTTACCTCCGAACAACAGCAGAACAACACAAAGAATAAGAAGAATTTCGGGTGTGCCTAATTTCATGACTTTTAATTTTAGGTAATGAGAATGAGAGGCAAATATACGAAAAAACCAGGGGAAACAGGCTATTTTCGACAAATACTACTTCATTGGGCATAAATGTCGCCCGAAGGTCATTCTTTAAAGAGCCATTCTTCGGGGTTCAGTTTGTTTTGACCTTTCCAGATCTGGAGGTTCATCTCGGTCTTCCCTTCATCCGGATCGAACTGTATCTTACCTATGTTCTGTTTCGCTTTCACTTTATCACCTGTCTGGACATACACTTCATCCAGGTTTGAATATACGCTCAGGTATTCTCCATGCCGGATAATGACCAGTTTACCTACTCCCGGAATGCTCGTTACTCCAGTCACTTCACCCTGAAAAATACACCTGGCCAATGAACCTTTACCTGTACTGATGGTGATTCCGTTATTAAATGTATGGATATTGCTTATTGTAGGATGAGGGTGTTCCCCGAAGCCTTCTGTAATCATTCCTTGTATGACAGGCATTGGTAGTTTTCCTTTATTACTTGAAAAATTGAGGTTCACGTCCATTTCGTCTTTAGAAAGGTGGTATTTAGGAGAGGCCTTGACAACGACTTTGTTCTTATTATCAGCAGGTGCTTCCGATCTATTTGCTCTTTCTGCCGCTTCTGCTGCAAGCTTCTGCTGACGTTCAATTTCAGCCTTGATCAGGGCCTGGATCGCAAGCTCTGTTTTTTCGGCATCTCTTTTCTTTTTTTCCAAGTCCTTTTTAAGCTGGACTTCTTTTTGTTGAAGGTCGGACAGAAGTTCTTCTTTTTCTGTTTTCTTGGCGGTCAGGTCCTTCTTCTCTACTTCCTGATTTCCCAGAAGGTCTTTCTTCTCACTTTTTTTCTGTTCCAGTTCCTGCACTTGTTGACCCAGTTCATGCTGCTTGTTGGAGATACTAAGGATTTGTTTTTTTCTGGCTTCATTATATTCCTGTATATATTTCAACCGTTTATAGGCCTGATTGAAATCAGAGGCTGCAAATACAAACATCATCTTATCGTAATTGTCCCTGTTTTTATAGGCAAAGTAAACCATCCTTGCATATTCCTTTTTTAGCTTTCCGATATCACCATGGAGGGCCTGGATCGTGCTATTGTTTTCATCTATCTGGTGGCTCATCAGGCCAATTTCGGAGTTGATGGTGGAAATGTATTCTTCTCTTTTTTCAATGTTCTTGTTAAGGGCAACCAGGGTGTTAAGTGTTTTGGTTTTCCCTTGCTTGGTTTCTTTGAGCAGTTGTTCGGCAAGTTCAATATCTTTCTTTTGTTTTTTCTTTTTAAGTTCCAGGGCTTTTTTATCCTGCTTTTGGGCAAGAACGGACAGGCTCAGAAAAAGGATGAGCAGGAGTGTTCCGGAAACCATCCGCAAAAGGTTAGTGGGGCCTTTCGGGTTCTTTGACTGCTCCATTGGATTCCTTCATATAAATACGTTTATAGCCTTCGGGAATATAAAAAGGGAATTCGAGTTGGTGATTCAATTTGATTTTGCGATAGCTCATATTGAGGAGGAGGTTTCGCTCAGCTTTGATCTGGAACATAGCGGTGTTCGCAATCATCATGCCATTGGATGCGGGATTGAAGTCTGAATAGCTGGCGTCAAAACTACGACGGGTATTGAAATCATTGAAGAGCAACCGGGCTATTTTGTGACTGACAGGGTCTACCCAGATAGTTTGAGCTGAATCGGTTTTGGTAAGCTCGCGGTTTCTATTCACCACTTTTTTGAGTTTTCGTTTGCGAATGGTACTGAGTACACATTTTCCATTTTCAGAATATGAATGAAGTTTTTCATTCTCTTCATAAAACGTTGCACTATTGCCGATAAGTATACTTTGAACCATGTCAAAATCAAAGTCGGCAAGAAGCATATGATTGATATAGCTGAAGTCGCCTTTGAAATATGATCCTTTCTTGTCGGAATCCTTGGGGATATAGTCGATAAAAAAAACAGAATCCACGGTAATTAGAATCCGGGCTACTTTGTACAAACCTCCAAGGGCGGTAACATCCATCCATATAGCACTATCCCGGCGAATGCGGAGCGTCACTTCAAAATTTTCTTTTACGCTATCTCCTTTTGCCTCACAATCAAGTTTGGAAGAAAGGGTCTCGAAATGAAACTGATGAGTTTTCATGCTGTCAAGAAGGCTTTGGGTATTTCTGCAATCCCCGGCAAGAAATACTTCGGCCCGGATCACATTTGCTTTTTGTCCGGCCTTACTGCTTTTACAGGATGACATGAGGAGGTGGGTCGCTAAGCAACAGAGTAGTAGCAAATTCCCCGTCCTATTCATATAAATTCCTGTCAGCAATCTTTTTTTCCAGTAGTTCAGAGCCGCCGCCCTTGAGTTTGGCCTTCATCCAGTATGCAAATGCTTCTTCTTTCCTATTAAGTTTAAAAAGGATATCTCCATAATGCTCCAGCATGACAGCACTTGGGTCTGCGTTGGATGCAAAGACTTTGTCCATCCATTCCAGGGCCTGAGGATATTTTCCTGTTTTGTAAAGCACCCAGGCGTATGTATCCTGGAAATTGGCATTTTTCGGATCCAACTCATTGGCCCTCTTTGACATTTTTTCGGCTTTGTCCAGGTTTTCATTTCTAAGGCTGAGATAATAGCTGAAGTTATTGAGGACATAAGAATTGTCAGGATCCAGCTCCAGCGCCTTGTCATATTCCTGGTCGGACTTGTTATTTTCCTTTATTTTATAATACGCATCACCAAGTGTGGAGTGAAACTGTCCTTCCAGAGGTTTATTATCCAGCACATAAATGAGTCCGCTGTTCAGTGCATCAATGCCATCTGAATATTTTTTTTCCTGAATAAGAGCAAGGCCATTGAATAGATAGGGCAGGGGCATGCTGGGAAAGAGTTCGATCGCTTCCTTGCTGTCGGTAGACATATCACTGTAATCATTGAGTTCAGAATCAACAATTAGAAGTTGATTCCAGAGTACATACTTACTCTTGTCTGCGTCAATAGCTAAGCGATATTCCCTTCTTGCTTCTGGAAGTCTTTTGTCGCGATATAGGAAATCTGCATAGACCGCATGTCCTTTTGTTTCCTGGGGATGAAGTTTCGTAACAATGTAGCAGAGTGTCTCACAGGCTGATTTGAGCTTGGTGTCTGATGCAGATTCATAATAATACCGAAGTAAAACCTTAATCTTGCTCTCTATATCGAGGTCGGGATTTTCGAGAGCTTGTTTGTATTTGATAAAAGCACTGTCGGCCTGTCCTTTGTTCTCATAGTACTCTGCAAGATTGAGCTGGGCAAATGAATTGTAGGGGTCGTTTTTCAGAAGTTCAATAAACACCTCATGGACCTTCTCTTCGGCTTCCGATTGTTTTATTTTGTTTCCTTTTTCTTTGGCGGCATTGGCTCTGTCTTGAAATAGTTGAGCAAGTGCCGCATAGTATTTAGACTCCAGCGGGTTTTGTCGGATAAGTTTCCGAATCTCTTCTTCGGCCTTGGCTGTTTCTCCCACACGGTCCAAAACTTTTGCTTTCTGAAGAATGACTTCATCTGAAGGACCCATTTTCTGTTCAATCTCCTCATACACCTTGATAGCTTCTTTGTATTTTCCTTCATAAAGGAGGGCATCAGAATATCCATAATAGTACTCCAGTTTCAAAGGAGAAATTTTGATGAGTTTGGTGAACTCGGAAGCAGCTTCTGCCGGATTATGTGTTTCCTGCAGGATCTGGGCATAGATAAGGTGGTACCATTCGTTCTGTGGGTCACCAGAAGCAGCAGCTTTCGCATGTCCAAGGGCAAGATCATTCCTTTCCTGTTGATTGTAAATGCAGGCCAGTTCATAGTGTGCTGCGGCATTATTCGGATCTATGTGCAGGCATTCGTTGAAGCCATTAACGGCTACCTCCAGGTTTCCTTTTATCTTTTCCCTGCAGGCATCCATGAATTTGCGGGTAAGGTCGGGGTTGGGATTTTCCTTGGCAGTTGGTGTGGAGGTCTTAACACTCTTCTGCCCAGGCTTACAGGATATAAGTATCCAGGCAGAAAAAAGAAACCAGGATGTTATCCGCAGAAATCTCATAGTGTAGGATCTTATTCCTGGCCTGAACCGGAATGAATTATTGGTTTTTAATTACGGTATAATCACCGACACTGAGGTCGGCAGTTATGCCGGCAATTTGGGCATGATTACCAATCATTGAATTAACAATATTGCTTTTGTAAATTTTCGTGTTTTCCTGGATAATGGTGTTCTTGACAACAGAGTTTTCTACAAATGAATTCTTCCCGATAGAGACATGGGGCCCTACTGTGGAATTGACAAGCGTTACATGCTCACCTATAAAGCAAGGCTCAATGATTGTGCTGTTCAGGTTTTTAAGACTGGATGAAATCAGCTTCTCTGATTGATGAACAAATTCCAGGATTCGTTGGTTAGTATAAACGGTGGCATCTTTGTTTCCGCAGTCCAGCCACTCCGTGACTTTCCCAGGTGAAAATTTAAGGCCTTTCCTTTTCATGTTTTCGAGTGCATTGGTGAGCTGATACTCTCCTTTGTCACGAATGTCATTATCAAGCAGGTGTTTTATTTCTTTCTTAAGGTTTGCCCCATCCTTAAAATAATAGATGCCAATAATAGCGAGATCTGAAACAAACTCCTCGGGTTTTTCGATAAAATCGGTAATCACATTGTTGGCATCTACTTTCACAACACCGAAAGCTCTCGGATCTTCAATTTTTTGAACCCAGATAATACCTTCCTTTTCAGACTCGAGTTTGAAGTCGGCCTTGAAAAGTGTATCTGCAAAAGCAACCACTACTTTACCTGAGAGAATAGATTCTGCACAATAAATGGCATGAGCGGTTCCTAGGGCTTCGTCCTGATAGAAAATTTTGCCTTTTGCCCCTAGTTTTTCAGCAACGGCAACAAGGCTTTTTTCAACATCAGCGCCAAAGGAAGAACCAATAATGAAAGCAATTTCTTCAACGGGCTCGAGACATACCTTGGCAATATCCTCAACAAGTCTTTGTACGATGGGCTTACCGGCTACTGGCAACAATGGTTTAGGTACGGTCAATGTATGAGGTCGCATGCGCTTACCCATTCCGGCCATAGGTACAATAATCTTCATAAATTCTGAAAGTATAAAAATGAATAAAGAAAAAATTATTTAACTCCTGTATGCCCAAATCCTCCGCTTCCCCGTTCCGTTTCTTCCAGACTGTCTACTTCAATCCACTCTGCCTGTTCGTGTTTAGCAATAACCATCTGGGCAATCCGTTCTCCATTGGTTATAATAAAATTATCAGAAGAAAGGTTAACAAGAATAACTTTGATTTCACCTCGGTAATCGGCATCAATCGTTCCTGGTGAATTAAGTACCGTTATTCCGTGCTTCATTGCAAGACCGCTCCTGGGTCTTATCTGTGCTTCAAAACCCTTTGGAATTTCCATAAACAGGCCTGTCGGAACAGCATGCCTTTCCATCGGGCGAAGGATGAGTTCGTCGGTCAGGGAGGCCCTGAGATCTATACCTGCCGAAGATCCGGTGGCATAAGCCGGTAACTCATGCCCAGAATGATTGATGATTTTTATCGTCATGCTTGTCGAGAAATGATTAAACGGAGATGATCTCTTTCCATCCGATAAACCAACAGGAGGAAAATCAAAAATAGTCCGTTCTTTAAGACCAGACTCAGGAACAAGTTCCCTGTCTGGATATAATGTCCTAAGCAGTACAAAGTTAAGGATATAAACAGGTATCCCAAAATCCTGCTGAGGTCATAGTTGATGTAGTATTTCCGTTGGCCAATGACATAAGAGATTACCATCATTGAGAAATAACAGATCAGCGTTGCCCAGGCACTTCCCATATACCCACCGAAAAAGCCGGTGCCTGGAATCCAGAGAAAATTCAGGATGAGTGTAACCGCAGCACCGTAAATGGCCAGGTAGGCCCCAAACCGGGTTTCTCCGCTAAGCTTGTACCAGATGCTAAGGTTAAAGAAAATTCCTAAAAACAAATTTGCAAGGAGAAGAATGGGGACCACTCCAAGACCAACACGAAAACGAGGGCCTACAAAATATTGGATCCACGAAAGATTCAACATGGTACCCAGGAAAATGATTGAGCAAATGATGACGAAATACTTCATGACATCTGCATAAATTGTTTTTGAATCGGAGGCTTTCGAATGGGAAAAGAAAAAGGGTTCAGCAGCATAACGGAAAGTCTGAATGAAGATGGTCATAATAATAGATATGCGATAACAAGCTCCGTAAATTCCAACTTGAGACTCCGCAATATCTTTAGGCAATAAGTACTTCAGCATGATCCGGTCTCCGGTTTCATTTGTCATTCCGGCAAGCCCGGCAATCAGCAAGGGTAATGCATAAATCATCATCTTTTTCCACAAAGCAGGATCAAACTGCATTTTAACCTTGAAAATATCCGGACTAAGCAGGACCAGTGCCACCAGGCTTGCAATAAGATTTGAAAGGAATATATAACCAACCCCGATACTAGGATTGTATACCTGTACTGCGAACTCATGGAAGTAGGAGCTGGTATTCTCATACGCAGGCTTACAAAAGGCAATAAAAAAAAGATTAAACCCAATATTGGCTCCTATATTAATGATCTTGATGGTGGCAAACCTGGCTGCTTTATTATGGAGGCGGAGTCTGGCAAAAGGTATGGAGGTAAAGGCATCCAGTGCAACAATTAAAGCAATCCATGTAATGTATTCAGGATGAGAAGGATGCTTAACGACTTCGGCGATTTGCCTCGTGAAGAAAAACGCAGGCATGAGAAAAATGAGGGTGGAAACAAACAGGGAGATGAGAGCAGTGCTATATACCTTATCAGAGTGATCCTCCTTCCTGCTGAAATTGAACAAGGCAGTTTCCATTCCATAGGTAAGAATAATGACCAGAAACGATACATAGGCATAAAACTCGGTGAATATACCAATTTCAGAAGGAAGGAAAACACGGGTATAAAGCGGGATAAGAAAGTAATTTAACAACCGGCCTACGATTGTACTCAGTCCATAAACAGCTGTTTGCCCAGCCAGCTTCTTAAGTGGGTTTGCCAATTGATAAATAATCTAAAATAAGCTGCTAAGGTACAAAGAAAAAAAACCTGTAGCAGTCAGCAGTACTGGCACTTATAGAGAATATAATGTGAATAACTTGTATGAAATGAAAATTGTATTACTTTTAACCACTCCAAACCCTCCAAACACCCCAAACAAAAAATGAAAACATTGAAAAGAATACTGCCTTTGCTTGCGATTGCAATCTTGTTTATGGGTTGTCCTTATAGCTCAGATGTAGCCATTGATGAAAAACCAGCGGTAAAGGTACTTCCTTCCCTCCTTGGAAAATGGGAGCAACGCTCTTCCAAGGACTATAATTATATGGTCAGCAAAACCGATGAGTTCAACTATAAAATCGAAAAAATTACTGTTGCTGACGGAAAGAAGGAAGTTTACAATGGATTTCTTTCGGATGTTGGAGGAGAAAAATTCTTCAATATATCTGAAGAAAGCGCTAACCCAAAGGTTTATTACCTCTATAAATTGGATATGAGCGGCGGAGATAACCTCATCTCGATGCTCTCGATGACTCCAAATGTTAAGGAGAAATTCACCTCATCAGCAGAACTCAAAAAGTTTATCGATAAGAATAAGTCACTAAGCTTTTTCTTTGAAAAAGATGAGGACAGTTATATTAAGACCGGGAAATAGATTCGGTTTAGGAGATAAGCTGGTAGTAATTAATCAATTCAACCTACTGCTTTAACTCTTTTCCGGAAAAAGAAGCCTTTCTTTTTTCCAGAAAAGCGGAGGTCCCTTCTTTAAAATCCTCTGTTCCGAAACACTTCCCAAATTCATCGAGTTCGGTATCAAAACCGATAGTACCGGAAGCAAAATAAGAGTTTACAGAACGGATAACCCCTGTAATGGCTAGAGGAGATTTGGTCATGATTTTGTCCATAACCTCTATGCATTTTGGGATCAGGTTTTCAATAGTAGTGAGGTGGTTGACAAGCCCTAATTCCAAAGCTTCCTGAGTATTGATCATTTCCGCGGTCATCAATAATTCCATGGCTTTGGATTTGCCGATATAGCGAATAAGTCTTTGGGTACCTCCATAACCTGGAATGAGCCCAAGGTTTACTTCAGGTTGGCCGAATCTGGCATTTTCGGAAGCAATTCGAAGATGACAAGCCATAGCAAGTTCGCATCCTCCCCCCAGAGCAAATCCGTTAATTGCTGCAATAACCGGTTTGGTGCATTCTTCTATGCGATTAAAAAGAGCCTGACCTGTATGGGCCATCTTCTTTCCTTCTACTGGCGTGAGACCAAGAAATTCTCTTATATCGGCCCCCGCCACAAATGCCTTCGTCCCTGAACCGGTAATGATGAGGCCTTTAACAGAAGCATCATCCAGAGCTGCCTGAAGTGCTTCTCCGATTTCGAGGATCGTCAAACGGTTTAAGGCGTTAAGTTTGTCGGGCCTGTTAACAGTAATGGTGCAGATGTTGTTGTGAATAGAATAGAGAAGGTTCTCGAAAAGTTTCATAATTAAAGTGATTTAAGGAATATTTAAATGATAAGAGATTCAACCAGTGGAGGCAAATACTGATGCTCCAAAGATCTTATTTTGAGAGCAAGACTATTCGGAGTCTCTTCAGGCTCCAGGCTAAATTTTTTCTGGAGCAGAATCTGCCCTTCATCGTAACGATTATTGACATAATGGATGGTAATACCGCTTTCTTTCTCCCCTGCCTTCACAACCGCTTCATGTACATGCATTCCGAACATTCCCTTTCCTCCATACCGAGGCAGGAGTGCCGGGTGAATATTGACGATTTTACCTGGAAACGCTTTCACCATACACTCCGGAATAAGCCATAAAAATCCAGCAAGGACAATAAACTCTATTTCTTTTTCCTGAAGTTTTTGGGTCAACCCAGACGGGTTGTTAAAGCTTTCCCGATCGCACACCAACACCTCAACTCCAAGCCCTTTAGCGAGTTCCACAACACCAGCATCCTTGCGGCTGGTAACCACCAGTGCCACATCAGCCGTTTTTCGCTCTTTAAAATAACGAATCAGGTTTTCCGCATTGGAACCTGCTCCGGAAGCAAAAACACAAAGTTTCTTCATGGCGCAAAAATAGTTTTTATATTCGTGGCCGGAAAGGAATAAAAACGAAGGGTTTGATGTTGCTGGCAATTTTACGTACCTTCGCTCTCCTTCTTTCTGCTACTCAAAACAACCGGTTGAAAACAAAGGGATAATAACAGACGAATGAGCTAAAAATGTTAAATTTTTGCCATTTCTACAATAAATATATCTTTGCACCAAATTTATATAACTAAAACCAAAATAAAATGTCAGACATCGCAGCAAAAGTTAAGTCAATTATTGTTGACAAACTTGGAGTTGATGAAAAAGAAGTAACTCCTCAAGCCAGCTTCACCAATGATTTAGGAGCTGATTCTTTGGATACCGTAGAGTTGATCATGGAATTCGAAAAGGAGTTCAATATTGCAATTCCTGACGATCAGGCTGAAAAGATCAACACTGTTGGAGAAGCGATCACTTATATCGAAGCAAACGCTAAGTAATTTAATAGACGGTAATTATGCAATTCAAACGGGTAGTAGTTACCGGTCTTGGAGCAATAACACCACTCGGTAATTCGGTAGTAGATTACTGGAATAACCTTGTAGGAGGTGTAAGCGGGGCGGCACCAATTACCCGTTTCGATGCTTCCAAATTTAAAACCCGTTTTGCCTGTGAAGTAAAAGGCTTCAATCCGGAAGATTATTTCGACCGGAAACAGGCACGCCAGCTTGACCCCTTCTGTCATTATGGTATTGTAGCTTCTATACAGGCCGTTCAGGATGCAGGAATCAACAAAGAAAACGTTAACCCCGACAGGGTGGGCGTGATCTGGGGATCCGGAATAGGTGGCTTAAAAACGTTTCAGGATGAAGTCCTGAATTTCGGGAAAGGGGATGGAACTCCCCGGTTCAATCCGTTTTTTATTCCGAAAATGATTGCAGACATCTGTTCTGGGCATATCTCTATTATGTTCGGATTTCGGGGACCCAACTATACAACCGTTTCAGCTTGCGCATCTTCTACCAATGCACTCATCGACTCACTAAATTACATACGGTTGGGGAAGGCCGATGTTATTGTTTCCGGTGGTTCAGAAGCAGCGGTGAATGAATCTGGTATTGGTGGTTTCAACGCTATGCACGCGTTATCCACAAGAAATGAATCACCTCAGAATGCCTCTCGTCCATTCGATCTTGACAGAGATGGTTTTGTTTTAGGTGAAGGAGGATGTTGCATTATCCTTGAAGAGCTGGAGCATGCCAAGAAAAGAGGCGCTAAGATTTATGCCGAGCTTGTAGGTGGAGGAATGAGTGCTGACGCCAATCACATCACCGCTCCACACCCTGAGGGACTGGGTGCACGCAATGTAATGCGTCTATCCTTGGAAGATGCCGGTATGACAACCGCGGATATAGACTATATAAATGTACACGGTACTTCTACTCCACTTGGTGATGTTGCAGAAACAAAAGCCATTTTGGGTGTTTTCGGAGAAGACGCTTACAGACTAAATATCAGCTCTACCAAATCGATGACCGGACATTTGCTCGGAGCAGCCGGCGCGATTGAAGCTACAGCATGTATTTTGGCTATCCAGAATGATCTGGTACCCCCAACAATAAACCATTTTACAGATGACCCTGCACTGGATCCAAAGTTGAATTTTACGTTTGGAAAGGCGCAGAAAAGGGTCGTCAGAGCCGCCCTCAGCAATACCTTCGGCTTCGGAGGACATAACGCTTCCGTCATCTTCAAAAAATTCGTTGATTAACAGCTAGCCCCTTGCTCAACCGCCTCCGAGTCCGTTTCTCTAAAGACAGGAAATTCGGCGAATCGCTTAGAAACATCCTTGGGTTTTATCCACGGAATGTGGCCCTATACCGTAAAGCTTTTACACACAGTTCCGCAGCACCTGAAATAAAAGAAGGAGTAAAAGACAGCTATGAACGCCTCGAGTTTCTGGGAGATGCAGTGCTAGGCACAGTGATTGCGGATTACCTCTTCAAGAAGTTCCCCTTTAAAGATGAAGGCTTTCTGACCAAGATGAGGTCAAAGATTGTGAGTCGCGTCCAACTGAATAAATTGTCTGTCCGCTTCGGATTACAAAAGTTTATTGAAGCCGACTTCGGTTTTTCCAGAAACAACCATTCGGTTAACGGAGATGTATTTGAAGCCCTCATAGGAGCAATATACCTCGATAAAGGATATGTGTTTACTCGCCGATTTATTCAGGATAAAGTTATCCAAGATCATCTCGATATTGAAGAAATAGAGCAAACAGAAACAGATTTTAAAAGTAAATTTATCGAGTGGGCTCAGAAAGAGAAGAAAGCATTTTCCTTTGTTGTTGTGGATGAAATTATGAATGGTAGTGAGAAACACTATATCATTGAAGCCAGGATCGACCAGCAAACCCTCGGCAAGGGCCAAAGCATATCCAAGAAAAAGGCCGAGCAGATTGCTTCAGAACAGGCCCTGGAGCGATTGGGAAGCTGATGCAGGGAACCTGATAAGTCGTCCATGAACTTGGTTAGTCAGACCTGCTATATTTCCACAGACTGCTTATCTTTGTTTATTGAAAATGCAACCCTTGAGTAAATTCACACTGGATGTCAAGTACGATTTTGAATTTATCCTCCTGGGAATCTCCTGTCATGAAAAAGATTATCGTATTTCCTGGGCCTTAAGAGAAAAACTCGAAATAGACCTCTGCCGGGGAGAAGACCTTAATATTTCGTCAAAAAAAGCGGGAGAAGCTGGATCCTATGCGGTCTTTGAATGCCTAAATGAGGAGAATGATTCAGCCATCTTCCTCGTTTCCAATCGTTGCGATTCCTCATTTCTGATCCCCGAGCAACGATCCTGTGATTATTTCCTGGTGGCAAAGGGGGGATATGATGAGGAAAATAAGGAAGAGATGCTCCAGAAAATCCGGGAAATCCCGTTTGTACTCACAGTCTTTTCCATCAACCCTTCTTCACTACGTTCCAGACAAAACCTTATCTTTTGATTAGTATTTCAGGCGCTGTGTTTCTGATCTTTTTTAATTCGTAAATTCGTATCCATTCTTGATGAAAACGAACAAAACAAAAATAGTTGCAACCATGGGCCCGGCAACGGCGTCCTATGACGTACTACGCGACATGGTTAAAGCCGGTGTCACAATTTGCCGCCTGAATTTTTCGCACGGGGATTATGATGCCGTTACCCGTACGATTGAAAACGTCAAGAAAATAAATAAAGAGCTCGGTGGAAATGTTGGACTCCTTGCAGATCTCCAGGGACCTAAACTCCGAATTGGCATAGTGAAAGACAATCAAGCCGAATTGGTTGCAGGAGAGGAAATAAAGATAACCACCATCGAATGTGAAGGAACCAAAGAAAAGATATACATCACCTACCCCCAGTTCCCGAATGACGTAGCGGTGGGCGACAAAGTCCTGATTGACGATGGAAAAATCATGCTCCAGGTTTTGGACACAAATAAAAAAGATGAAGTCAGGGCTACTATAATCTATGGAGGAACACTCTCTTCCAAGAAAGGAGTAAACCTCCCGAACACGCGTATTTCATTGCCCTGTCTTACGCCAAAGGATAAAAAAGATCTTGACTTTGCATTGGAACAAAATGTGGACTGGGTAGCTTTGTCTTTTGTTCGTTCTGTTACAGATATTGTTGAATTGAAAGAAATCATCAAGAAAAAAGGGGGAAAAGCCAGGGTAATTGCCAAAATTGAAAAGCCCGAGGCTATTCTGGAAATTGACAATATCATTGACATGACAGATGGGATCATGGTAGCCCGGGGGGATCTCGGAGTAGAATTGCCATTTGAACAAGTACCGATGATACAGAAGATGCTGGTCAACAAATGTATCGCAGCCTCTAAACCTATTATCATTGCTACCCAAATGATGGAAAGCATGATTACCAACTTTGCGCCTACAAGAGCGGAAGTAAATGATGTTGCCAATGCAGTCATGGATGGAGCAGATGCTGTTATGCTTAGCGGGGAAACCTCCGTTGGAAAATATCCGGTAAAGGTTATAGAAGCGATGCAGCGCATCATCACTCGAGTAGAAGAAGAAGAAACGATCTATCATAGAGAACACGCACCCGTTCTTAAAACGCAGACTTTTGTTTCGGATTCAATCTGTTTCACAGCTTGTGTTATGGCACATCAAGCCAATGTGAATGCTATTATTTCCATGACCAATTCTGGTTACACAGCCTTCAAACTTTCAAGCCATCGGCCCAAAGCAGACATCTATATCTTTACAGACAACCACACTTTGCTTACCTCGTTGAGTTTGGTTTGGGGAGTAAAAGGGTTCTTCTACGATCGGTATGAAAGTACTGATCAAACTATTAATGATCTGAGTCAATTTCTCAAACAAGGAGGATTTGTTAAAACCGATGATATGGTCATCAACATTGCCAGTATGCCTATGAAGGAAAGAGGCCGCACCAATATGCTTAAATTATCTGTTATACACTAACTATGGAAAAAACAAATATCACAACTGCATTCATACTCGATGGGTACCGAATCACGAAAAATCTGGGCGTAATACGTGGGGTCACGGTGAGGTCCCGGAGTGTTTTCGGCAATATTGGGGCAAGCTTCCAGACCCTTTTTGGAGGGAATATCTCTATCTATACCCAACTGTGTGAACGTGCCCGGGAAGAAGCTTTCCAAATAATGTGTGCCGAAGCCACCAGGCAGGGAGCCAACGCTATTATAGGCATGCGATATGATGCGAATGAGGTGATGGCGGGGGTAACAGAAGTGCTTGCTTACGGAACCGGAGTTGTTGTCGAGAAGATTTAATAGAGAAATTACTCCTCCTCCAGATTCTGGAGGGCTTCATTCAGTTCCCGATATGTTTTAGTATTGTTTTGGCTCTGGGCAACAATCATCCCCTTAAGAAAAACCTCCTTGGCTTTCACCTTTTGCCCCATTTGATCCAACAACCCGCCTAGCTTATAATAAGCCCCTAGATAGTCTTCGTTCTTTCGTAAAAGATCCTTTATACTGACGATGGCAGATAGTATATCCCCTTCCTTTTCAAGCTCCAGTGCCAGAGCATATTGCAAGAATGCGTCTCCCGGTTCTGTCAGAAGCATTTTTCTTAATTCATCTATACGATTTGAGGCCATTGCCTACGAAAATAATCATTCCGCTTTAAATTCCGATATTTGCGCCCCGGCTAAACAATAAGCTTTGAGAATGAGTGAAGAAAAGAAAAACCGCAGTTTTATGGATCGCCTTCGGGTTAAGTACCGCATGGTGCTCCTGAACGATGATTCTTTTGCTGAAAAATTTTCTTTTCGCCTTACCGCATTGAATGTGTTTATTGCAGTGGGGGTTATTTCCATCATCATGGTGGCGCTGGTAACAAGCATAATCGCATTTACTCCCCTCCGTGAATTTATCCCCGGATATGCTGCAGAAATCTCAACCAAAAGGAACCTCATTGCCCTTTCCCTCAAAACTGATTCCCTTGAAGAGGTTGCCAAAGCCAGGGAAGACTATGTCAAAAACCTGACGAGTGTCCTCAATGGATCGCCAGACCCTAAGCCGGAAAAGGGTCGCATTGATTCCACTAAAAAATATAAACGGATTAACATCAAAAATTCCAAAGATGATTCTGCTTTCCGTGCAGGGTACGAATCACAGGATAAATACACACTTTCCATTAATGCCATCTCCAAAGGGAAAAATAGCATTGCAGGTTTTTTCTTCTTTACCCCGGTCAAAGGAAGAGTTACTTCTTCTTATTCTGCACCAACGGAACATTATGGAGTGGATGTTGCAGCTGTTGAAAATGATCCAGTAAAGGCTGCACTAGATGGAACTGTGATATTCTCAGGATGGAGCAGTGAAACAGGTTATGTTATTCAGATTCAACATGCAAATAACCTGGTTTCAGTTTATAAGCATAACTCGGCTCTCTTAAAGAAAACGGGCGAGTATGTTAAAGCAGGAGAACCGATTGCCATTGTCGGAACCAGCGGAGAGCAAAGTACAGGGCCTCATCTCCATTTCGAACTTTGGTACAATGGACTGGCTATTGATCCACAGGATTATATTGTGTTTTAAATGAAATATTTTTTCTATATCGTTTTACTTTCAGGGTTAACAGCTTGCAACGGAAGGCATTCTGGTGCCCAAGCCCCAGGTTCCGGTTCACAACCGGAACTTGTTTCGGATTCGTTACACCACTATGATACACTTGACATCTCCGGGAAACAAATTGTTTTCTCACCCTTAGAGCAACCGGCTTTTGAAAAACTTGCCAATCAGGGATTAGAAGCAGATGGACCCAATGATGATGCTCCTCTCCTCATCCGGGACGCAGCATTTATCGCCAAAAAAGATAGTGTGCTGACCATTAAATGTGCAAACGGCATCAAAGTTAAACTCACAGAACACACTACCTGTGATGGGGATAACTATATAGATTATACATATGGTGGGAAACTGGGGCAAACCCCTTTCCTGGTATTCAAGGTTGGGTATTATGAGAAGCTCGACTACCTGTTGGTAAACCTGAATTCAGGAAAGCAGAATAAGGTATGGGGAACACCAGACCTCTCACCGGATGCCACAACTCTTGTCTGCTCCTCCTTTGACCTGGATGTTGGGTTCTTGCCTAACGGCATACAAGTATTTTCAACATCTGCCGATAGCCTTCATTTGTTGTGGGAGCAGGAGTTTGAAAAGTGGGGCCCGGAGGAAGTGAAATGGTTTGATAATCAAACAATCTTTATTAGACAATCTACACCAGTCACAGGCAAGGGAGAAATCTTGAGTTACGCCAAAGTCAAATTGAATTAACAGACAAAAAATTGAGTACAAGTCCAACCGCTTCACACATTGCTATCTTAGGTTCTACTGGCTCTATAGGCACACAAGCACTGGAAGTTGTACGTGCCAACAAAGCTCACTTTGTTGTGGAGGTACTTACTGCTAATGGCAATGCTGATCTATTGATTGCCCAAGCTAAAGAGTTTATGCCGAATGCTGTAGTAATAGGGGAAGAAGATCAATACGAGAAAGTAAAAAAAGCACTTTGGGGAGATGACATAAAAATTTATGCAGGCGCAGAAGCAATCTCACAGGTTGTACAAATGGAATCCATAGATACCGTTCTTACAGCTATTGTTGGATACGCAGGATTAGCATCTACCATTGCTGCGATTGAGGCTGGAAAACAAATTGCCCTCGCAAATAAAGAAACCCTGGTTGTAGCCGGTGAGCTTGTTACTTCACTTGCCAAGCAAAAAGGAGTCAATATTTATCCGGTTGATTCAGAGCACTCGGCTATTTTCCAATGCCTGGCTGGCGAGTTTCACAACCGCATCGAGAAGATTTACCTTACTGCTTCCGGGGGCCCATTCCGCGGAAAGAGCCTGGAATTCCTTGCAGGCGTTAAAAAAGAACAAGCTCTTAAACACCCCAACTGGGATATGGGAGCAAAGATTACTATTGATTCTTCCACACTCATGAATAAAGGGCTTGAAGTGATTGAAGCTAAATGGTTATTTAACCTCCGCCCGGAGCAGATTGATGTAATCATCCACCCTCAAAGCATTATTCATTCCATTGTACAGTTCGAAGACGGTTCTATGAAGGCCCAGATGGGCTTACCGGATATGAAGTTGCCGATACAGTATGCACTTTCCTACCCAAATCGCCTAAAGTCAGACTTTCCCCGGTTTGATTTCACGAAATTCCCTTCTCTTACATTCGAGAAGCCTGATACACAGACTTTCCGATGCCTACCTCTCGCCTTTGAGGCATTGAGAAAAGGAGGGAATATGTCTTGCATTCTCAATGCAGCGAATGAAGTAGTCGTAAAGGCATTTCTAGCAGATCGAATCAGTATCAATGAAATTCCAGAAATTATTGAGAAATCAATGAATAAGGTAACATTTGTTGCCAAACCCAATTATTCAGATTATATCGAGAGCGACAAAGAGGCAAGATTATTAGCGCAAGAATTGATACATTAACCGGCCTTCTTCGGAGCCCCTGAAATTCTGATGCATGGTTTTGAGTAAACCACCCAGCCAGCACAGAAAAACGCTGATTTTGAATGGCTTTCATGTTTTTGGCCCGATACTTGCCTTTCATCCTTCGTTTAAAATGATTAACTTCGCACCTTTATAAACTCATCCGAATGAACCTTCTTATACAGATTGGTCAGCTTGTTCTCAGCCTCTCTTTACTCATAATTCTTCACGAAACGGGTCACTTTATTCCTGCCCGTTTATTTAAGATAAGAGTTGAAAAATTTTACCTTTTCTTCGACCCCTGGTTTTCCCTCTTTAAAATAAAAAAGGGAGAAACTGAATATGGTGTTGGATGGCTGCCGCTTGGTGGTTATGTAAAAATTGCAGGGATGGTTGATGAGTCTATGGACAAGGAGCAAATGAAACTTCCCCCCAAAGACTGGGAATTCCGTTCCAAACCAGCCTGGCAGCGGTTAATCGTAATGCTTGGGGGGGTTACCGTAAATATCCTTCTTGGCTTCCTGATTTATATAATGATTGCCTTTGTTTGGGGTGATACTTCCCTGCCTATTGCAAATGCAAAATATGGAATCATGTGCGATTCCACTGCTCTTAATATTGGTCTAAAAAACGGAGATAAAATCCTATCTGTTGGAGGAGAGAAGGTTGCCGAGTTCCAGGACGTGACCAGCATGCTTCTGCTTGACCAACCTAAAACTATTGAGGTTAATAGAAATGGTGAAAATATAACCATTCAGGTGCCTGATGACTTTGTTAAAAAAGTGTTATCGAAAGAGGCCAAAGGTTTTATAAGCCCTAGAGGGCTTTTTGCCATTGCCGATTTTCTCCCTGAATCGGGAGCCTTGAAAGCTGGAATTAAAAAGGCAGACTTTATCGTGTCTCTCAATGGAGAAAAGCTCCTCTTTTATGATGAGTATGCCCCGCGACTTTCTAAATTGAAAAACCAGACTGCCAAAATCGGATACATCCGGGCCGGAAAATATGCTGAAACGGATGTACAAATAGACGGGAAAGGCATGATGGGGGTAGCAGCATTGTCTCCGATTGCATTTTTGAATGTTGTCACTACTCATTACAGTTTTATCGAATCCATTCCCAAAGGAATTTCCTTGGGTGTAAACACCCTTAGCAAATACATTAAACAGTTCAGATTATTATTCACACGAGAAGGAGCCCAGCAAATTGGCGGCTTTGGAACCTTTGCCAAACTGTTTGGAACTACCTGGGACTGGGAATCCTTCTGGAGGCTCACGGCCTTTATCTCTATCATTCTTGCGGTAATGAACATCCTACCCATTCCCGCACTGGATGGGGGGCATGTGATGTTCCTCCTCTATGAAATTATTACACGCCGCAAACCAAATCAAAAGGCCATGGAATATGCGCAGATGGCTGGAATGATATTGCTTCTGGCACTCTTCTTATTTGCTAACGGAAACGATATATTCAGACATTTCAGGCACTAAAATCAGATTATGCAATTTCGGGAAATCAAGCCATTGTTCAGATACGTTGGGTTGATCGTCCTTGCATTCAGCTTTTCTCCAGGGAATGCTCAGGATGATACTCGGGGCAAGAATGAGAAAGAATCTCCTAGCAAGACCGGAGTTACAAAACAGAAAGTACTGATCATCCCCTTTGACCCGAAAATGTATATGTCTGACATAGACAGAAGCATTAATAGGGAAACAAAAATGACATTTCCTGAAATCAGAAACACCTTTCGGTCAGGAATAGACAATCAACTGGTTTCAATTTTTAAGACGAAGTATACGGTTATCTCCCTTCTGAGGGACTCTGTGAAGTCAAGGGTCGACCTGCAGTTTATTTATCACTCTATTGGGTATAAATACACCGTGGCAAAAGGCGCGGAAAAAACGGTGGATCAAAAGGCAATCACCAATGGCCAACTGACTGTTCCAATAAAAGATGAAGAGGAACGGTACATGCAAATAGTAATTAACCAGCCTGGACTACTACAGGCCATGAATAAGAAATATGGGGCAGAAATATTTGTGTTTGTCACTGAAATCGATTTGAAAGGTGCAGCCTCCACTGATCAGAACCCCATGCGTGAAGCTTGGGTCCATTTCACGACTTTTAATCTGGAAGGAAAACAGCTGGGCACTGGATTAGCCAAAGCCAAGTTCGAACCCGACCTGAATGACCCCAAACGCATCGTGAGCCGAGTGTTTTCTGAAGCTGCTAACCAGATATTCACTCGGTCAGCCCTTCCTCCCCCAGCACCAAAGACAACAGTTGCCCCTGAGAAAAAGAAGTAGTCCTGAGACAGAGAGGCCTATTGATTTTATGCCCTCCTGAGCGCCGAAATGCTGATTTTTCTGGGTCCGATTGACTGAAATTCCCTAATTTTGCTGACCTCATTTAAACTCGAGAACATGTCAACAAGTACACTCGCAAAAGACGCATTTGGAACAGAAGAAGTCCTGAAACAATTAGGAATCGGAACACAAAATTACGGTGCCTCCACAGGACTGAAACATTACCAGACCAAAGGACCCAAAATTGATTCCTTCTCTCCGGTAAACGGGCAATTGATTGGAAGTGTTAATACAGCTACTGCAGAAGATTATGAGTCTACATTGAAAACAGCAGAAGCAGCTTTTAAGATCTGGCGTGATGTGCCAGCTCCCAAGCGGGGAGAAATTGTTCGTCAGATGGGCGATCAGTTCCGCAAATTCAAAGACCCTCTCGGAAAACTTGTTTCCTTTGAAATGGGCAAGAGCCTTCAGGAGGGCTTAGGGGAAGTTCAGGAGATGATTGATATCTGTGACTTTGCAGTCGGGCTTTCCCGTCAGCTTTATGGGCTTACCATGCACAGTGAGCGGCCCCAGCACCGAATGTATGAACAGTACCATCCTTTAGGCATAGTTGGCATTATCTCAGCTTTTAATTTCCCTGTTGCTGTTTGGAGCTGGAATGCAGCATTGGCATGGGTTTGTGGAGATGTGTGTATCTGGAAGCCTAGTTCAAAGACACCTTTATGCGCCATAGCTTGTCAGAATATTATTGCAGATGTCCTTAAGAAGAATGATGTTCCGGAAGGAGTGAGCTGCGTGCTTATCGGAAACCCTGTAGGTGACTTGATGAATAACGACAAACGTGTTCCTATGGTATCCTTTACAGGATCCACACGTATTGGCAGGATTGTTTCTGCAAGTGTTGCTCAGCGTTTTGGGAAAACTATTCTGGAGCTTGGAGGAAACAACGCTATCATCGTTTCTGAACATGCTGACCTGAATATGGTATTGGTAGGTTCAGTGTTCGGGGCCGTAGGAACTGCTGGTCAGCGTTGCACCTCTACACGCCGATTGATTATTCATGAAAGTATCTATGAAAAAACGCTTAACGTTCTTAAAAGTGCTTACGGCCAGATTAAGATTGGAAACCCTCTGGATTCAAATAATCACGTTGGGCCATTGATCGATAAGAAAGCTGTTGATGATTACCTTACAGCTATTGCAAGGGCAAAGGAAGAAGGAGGAAAGATGGTTGTCGACGGCGGAGTTGTTACTGGTGAAGGATATGAGAGCTGCTGTTATGTAAAACCATGTATTATTGAAGCCAAGAATGAATTTCATATTGTTCAGGAAGAAACCTTCGCACCAATTTTGTATGTCATGAAATACAAAACAGTGGAAGAAGCCATCGCTATGCAAAACGGCGTTCCTCAAGGACTCTCATCTTCGATTTTTACAGGAAATATGCGCGAAATGGAAATGTTCTTGTCAGCATCAGGGTCCGATTGTGGAATTGCAAATGTAAACATCGGGACATCTGGCGCTGAGATTGGCGGCGCTTTTGGAGGAGAAAAAGAAACTGGCGGTGGACGTGAGTCAGGGTCTGATGCATGGAAGGCCTATATGCGCCGTCAGACAAATACGATTAACTATGGGACAAAGCTCCCACTTGCTCAGGGAATTAATTTTAATATATAAGCATTGAATCAGCACAGAGGCACAGAGGGCAAAGAGAAGCATTTTCTCCATGCTCTCTGTGCCTCTGTGGCTATTAAGTTTTTGTTCCGGCGAAGATCAATTTTTTTAATTTAGTGCTATGAATCAGAGATTTTCAAATCTTTTTTTTGCCTTCCTTCTTTTTACTTCTTTAGCCTACGCACAAAAAACGTCTTCGTTGAAATCAGGAATATGGCAAGGTGAATTACAACTGAACGGAACAGCAAGATTGCCCTTTTATTTTGAACTCAAAAAAACGAAGACAAAGACCACGATCGAGATTTTGAATGCAGAAGAACGAATTGTGGTGGATGAGATTATAGAAGCAGGAGATTCAATAAGATTTAGAACCCCTCTTTATGATTCGGAATTTATCTGTGAGATAAAGTCAGGTGGAAGGGAGCTTGATGGAGAGTGGGTTAACCATGCTAAGAAAGAAAACAATGAAATCCCTTTCAAAGCATGGTATGGAAGGGAATACAATTGCGATAAATCTCTTCCCTCGTTTAAAACTCTTCAAAATTCAAAATGGGAAGTAACATTTAGCCCTAATACCCCTCAAAGTTCCAAAGCCATTGGCTTGTTTCAGTTTAACCCTTCCGAACATAAACTTACAGGTACGTTTCTTACTGAAAGCGGAGATTACCGTTATTTATCAGGGTATGCCTGCACGGACTGGGCTTACTTATCCTGTTTTGATGGGAGTCACGCTTATTTTTTCCGGTGGAAAATTCTCCCGGATAATACCCTTGCCGGTGATTTTTACTCGGGAAGTTCCGGGTACGAAAAATGGATCGCTATTCTGAACCCGAAATTCGAACTTCATAATCCGGATTCACTCACATTTCTGAAGAAGGGCTACGAAACCATCGATTTTAAATTTAAAAACACAGAAGGCCTGGAAGTGTCAATGGCTGATGAGAAATTTAAAAATAAGGTACTCATTGTCCAGATAATGGGTACCTGGTGCCCGAATTGTATGGACGAAACACGCTATTATTCTGAGGTCTATCCAAGGTACCAGCCAAAAGGACTTGAAGTAGTGGCACTCGCATTCGAAAAATCAACCGATCCTTCCATTGCAAAGGCCAATATAAAACGCGTGAAGGATCGTTTTAATATCACATATGATATCCTGATAACAGGACTCACCGGCTCAGAAGGAGCTTCCAAAGCCATGCCTATGTTAAACGCAATTCTTGCTTTTCCAACAACAATATATATTGATAGGAAAGGAAGGGTCCGCAAAATCTATACGGGTTTCAATGGCCCAGGAACAGGAGCCTATTACGAAAAATATAAAGAAGATAATCAACGCTTTCTCGAAAAATTACTTGCAGAGTAACGGACGCAGATTAATAGCATAACTGGCGACTCCAACTGCGACTGAATCTATATATTTGCACAAATAATTTCATATGCACCAAGAACTGTCAGAACAAGAAGTCATCCGTCGCGAGAAATCCGAAGAACTCCGGTCTCTCGGTATTGATCCTTATCCAGCGGCCTTATTTGAGATCAATGTCAGCGCTGCTGATATTAAGGAGAATTATGAGCGTGACAAGACGAACTACAAGAACATTAGCATTGCAGGCCGCATTATGAGTGTTCGTGATATGGGTAAAGCTTGTTTTGCTGTTCTTCAGGATAGTACTGGACGCATTCAGCTCTATGTGAGAAGAGATGATATTTGTACAGGAGAAGATAAATCACTTTATGATACCGTTTTCAAAAAGTTGCTTGACTTAGGAGATATTATCGGAGTAAAGGGTTTTGTATTTACAACAAAGACTGGAGAAATTTCGATTCATGTAACCACCCTGACTCTTCTTAGCAAAGCGATCAGACCATTGCCTGTCGTAAGAACAGATTCCGAAGGGGTAGCCCATGATGTTGTAACAGACCCGGATTTTATTTATCGTCAACGCTATGTTGACCTGATTATCAATCCGGAAGTGCGTGAAAGATTTAAAAAAAGGACTCAGATCGTACAATCATTAAGGGAGTTGTTCAATAGCCGGGGATATCTCGAAGTGGAAACACCAATTCTGCAACCTATTCCTGGTGGAGCCACGGCTAGGCCCTTTATAACGCATCATAATGCCCTCGATACCCAATTATATCTTCGGATTGCGAATGAGCTTTATCTGAAACGATTGATTGTTGGGGGCTTCGATGGAGTTTATGAATTTGCCAAAGATTTCAGAAATGAGGGAATGGACAGGACTCACAACCCGGAATTCACCATCATGGAAATTTATGTCGCATACAAGGATTATAACTGGATGATGGATTTTACTGAGGAGATGCTTGAAAAGGTGGCAATGGATCTGCATGGTGATACCAAAGTGAAACTTGGAGATAAGGTTATCGATTTTCAACGGCCTTTCAAACGGATCTCTATGTATGATTCGATACAGGAACATACAGGCATTGACATTTCCAAAATGGATGAAACCCAGCTCCGTGAAACTTGCAAGAAGCTGGGTATTCATGTCGAGCCATCTATGGGTAAAGGGAAACTGATTGACGAAATTTTCGGTTCTAAGTGTGAACATACCTACATTCAACCAACCTTTATCACAGACTACCCTGTTGAAATGTCACCTCTTTGCAAAAAGCACAGAAGCAAAGAAGGCCTTGTAGAACGGTTTGAACTCATGATAAACGGAAAGGAACTTTGTAATGCATATTCTGAGCTGAACGACCCTCTTGATCAACGTGCTCGTTTTGAAGAGCAGGTGAAGCTAATGGAACGTGGAGATAATGAAGCAATGTATATTGACTACGATTTCCTTAGGGCGCTTGAATACGGAATGCCTCCTACTTCGGGTATGGGTATTGGTATAGACCGGCTTGCGATGATCATGACCAATGTGCCAAGCATTCAAGATGTACTGTTCTTTCCTCAGATGAGACCAGAAGCATAATAAGAGATAATGAAAGGAAATCCCAGGATAGCAGTTATTGGAGGAGGAAGCTGGCCTACAGCCATCGTGAAAATGCTCTGTAACAATATGGACCAGATTTGCTGGTGGGTTAGGAGTGTGGAAACGATTAAACATATCCAGGAATATCACCATAATCCGAATTATATCAGTTCGGTTGAATTCGATCCTGGCAAATTGAAAATGTTCTCTGATCTTTCTCAAATTATTGCTGAAGCAGATTGCATCATCGTTGCTGTTCCGTCCGCATTCCTTCATGAAACATTTAAACAATTGGATAAAAAGGCTCTTGAAGGCAAAACAATCTTTTCGGCTATCAAAGGAATTGTTCCAGAGCATAATCTCATCGTAGGCGAATATTTCAACCAAATTTTCGAAGTCCCTTTCTCCCACATTGGGGTGATTACAGGCCCTTGCCATGCCGAAGAAGTAGCTCTTGAAAAATTATCCTATCTGACCATTGCTTCTCAGAATACGCAAAGTGCTACCATTGTGGCAGCAAGTCTCCGATGTCGTTATATAAAAGCAGCGGTCTCTGATGATATTTATGGAACCGAATATTCTGCAGTCATGAAAAATGTTTTCGCGATTGCGAGTGGCATGTATCATGGCTTGGGCTACGGGGATAATTTCCAGGCGGTATTAATCTCTAACGCTATCCAGGAAATTAAACGTTTTGTGGATAAAGTACATCCGATAGACAGGGACATAATGGATTCCGCTTATCTGGGTGACTTGCTCGTCACGGCCTATTCTCAATTCAGCCGCAACCGCACTTTCGGAGCCATGATTGGGAAAGGATATTCTGTAAAAAACGCGCAGCTTGAAATGAGTATGATTGCTGAAGGATATTATGGCGTAAAATGTATTTATGAAATCAACACTAAATACAAGGTAAATATGCCCATAACCGAAGCTGTTTACCATGTGCTCTACGAGAAACGATCGCCAGTAGCCGAATTAAGATTGCTGACTGAAAAACTCTCCTGAACCTCCTCAAAGATCTAACTGATATGAAGTTCAGCCTGAGAAAACTCTGCTCGATACTCTTTATTCTTGCAGCTGTCATCTTTTTCTCTCTATCTGCTTATCGACGTTATAAAGTTAGGAAGGTAATTGACTCGACTTTAGCTTCGGAGCACTGGCAGGAAAGATTCAAAGAATTTAAGAACCAGCCACGGACCACCGGCAGAGTAGTTTTTCTCGGCAATAGTCTTACGGAATTATTCGATCTTGGAATTCTCGGAGATTCTACCATCGTTAACCGAGGGATTACTGGCGATTTCACTGAAGGTGTCCTCAAGCGTCTGGATGAAGTCACTTCCCTTAAGCCATCTAAACTGTTTCTTGAGATAGGAATTAATGACCTTGTTGAACACGTATCCATAAAGGAGGTAACCCAAAACTACAGGCTTATTGTGGAAGAGGTCAGGAAAAGAAGCCCCGTTACAAAAATTTATTTTCAAAGCCTTCTCCCTGTCAATATGATTTCTACACTTGTGACTTCAACTCAGGATGTGAATGAAGAAGTGAAAGAGCAAAATAATGCGTTAAAAAAACTTGCCTCAGAGCAACAAGTGACTTTCATTAACCTTTATGATAATTATGCAATCGATGGTGGTCTGAACCCTCGCCTTACCTGGGACGGAATCCACCTTGTGGATGAAGGTTATACAATTTGGAAGAATCTATTGATTCCTTACTTGGAAAAATAGTTTAGGAACTCTTATTCACCAGGAGTTACCGTAATCTTTACATCATCAAAGTAAACTTCTTTTTTGAGATTGTAATAGAGGTAAAAATTAACAGTCTTTTCCTTATAGTCAATAGGAATGGTTCCTTTGCAGGTTATTTGCTCCCACCCATTCTCTGTTGCAATAATGGCTTCTCCTCCCAAATAGAACATGGTGTTGTCTTTTGCAGAGAGAACAATTTCTCCCGAATGGTCTGAAGACTTTCTCCAAATGGTAGCTTCCACAAAATCCCCGGGTTTCACTTCAAATTCAAGATCAAGCCCATACTGGTTGGTGTTATTCAACTGAATTGAATTGACTCCTGAGTGGTGTTCAGTCTGTGACACTTGATTTGCTTTCTTAAATGTATATAGGGAATCGTTAGATAGGAAAGCCGAATGATCCGCATTTGTTTTTTCAAGGTCGCTATAATAAACAGACCTTGCGACAGGGAGTCTGGCGAGTTGTGCGGAGTCTCCTTCCATGAGATAAACCCTCTCCTCCGATTCTTTGTTTTCATATATCATTTTGTACTTTGCCAAGGTCAACCCTTTCGGGGACTGAGTGAACTCCTTCAGTAAGTTATTCTCGAAGTCAGGAGAATGCTCGATGAAATAGACTAAAGCATTCCGTCGTTTTTTGAGTATATCGGTTACCAACACACCTTCATCCCAATGAATGATTTCCTTTGTATCCAGGTGATAGGCAAACCAGTTCTGGTAATATTTTTTAATGAAGTGAAAATATTCGCTTCGCATATCTCCAGAATACATTATTCCAAACCAGATGGAAGGAGCGATAAAGGCACTGTGATCATCACTGATGGTTATTACAGCCATTCCAGATTTTGAATCCAGGAAATGACACGTATTCTGTATTGGGTTTTTGTGATCCCGAAAAAGAAAGATACTCTTCTCCTCCCTGCAAAAATAAAATACGATAAGCAGGCAGAAAAGTGTATATGGAACTACCTGGGGGTAACGATTGTATATCCCTATGTTTTTTATTCCTACAAATACCCGCAAGGACAATACAATACTTAAAGGGAAAAAGGTCATGCCTGCTATTAGGTAATGAAAAGAGAAATGCTTGGCTACCATCAGAATCAAGACCGAAATAGAAAGCCATAACCCTATAATAAACCTTGTTAGAACAGGGTCAGAAGACTTTTTTCTCAAAAGTCGGACAACAGACACAAGTACGGCTGCAGTGAGTAGTATCCATGTTCCAGTAAAAACAAAATCGGTTGAGAATATTTTTCTAAGATTATTGACAAACTCATGGGAATTAATGATTTGTTCTTTTCCGTGACCATAGATTCCATCATGGTGGAGAAGATCCTGCATCCATTGCCAGATGATCATGTATTTTGGAATGGCAGGAAGGATGAACAGGAGGAATGAAAGAGAAAGGGAGATACAAAACAAGAAAAACTGCTTCCAGTTGTGACACAGGAAAAGGATAATCAACACAAACGGTGCGCAGATTATTTTAGTTGCAATGAGTAAGCCCAGGAACAAGGAGGATAAAATAATTGTACTGGGCTTAAGTCCTTGCTGGGTATTATACTGTGGACCAAATACATTTACATAAAGGAATGCAGCAAAATATCCGCCAGTTATGACAATAAAAGATTCAGGTTTAAATAGAACAGCATGCTGGATCATGATTGGACCAAGCAGGGGAAAAAACTGAAAGAAGATGGCCAGGGGCAGGTTCTCTGTTTTTCTGTATACTAAAGAGCCCGTACAGAATGATATAAATCCAAGAAGCAGGATGAGTGCAGCACTGAGCATATGAAGATAGCTTTCCGGATTGCGGAGCACTTCCTGATAAGCGGGCAGTTCACCTGACACGAGGTGGCGTAGGAAGATGAGTACACCTCCGAAACATTCCACCGGGGTGCCAGGGTGTTCGATAAGCCCAAGCTCCATATAACCAGATGCCAGATTAGCTGCATTGATAAGGTATGGATATACGGGATCGTGGCCACTCATATAAAAATTGGAGATATTGAGATAGCAGGAGATACAAAGAAAAACGATTAACAATGGAAGCAATAGCAACGCTGCGCGGCTTCTCATAAAAGATGCGGAAAGTTTATTCATAATACTCAGATTTCAAACCCCCATTCTTCACTAAAGCTTTCGGGTTTAGCCGGTGGAGTTTCTTTTTCTGTTTTTATTGTTTTACCTGGCAAGGGAAGTTTTGAAGTTTCTTTCTTAGTTTCTTTTGGTTTCACAAGAATAAAATCAAGCTGCTTTTTTGCAAGATCCGCACCTTTGACTTCAATTCTAACAGCATCTCCGAGCGTATATACATTGCTTGCTTTTCGCCCTCGCAGGCAGTAATTATCCTCATCAAAGAAATATGTATCATCCTTCATCTCCCGGATCCGGACCATTCCCTCACAATGGTTTTCTGTAATTTCAACAAATAAACCCCATTCAGTAACTCCCGACACAATGCCATCAAATTCAACCCCGATTTTATCTTTCAGGTATTGAACCTGTTTGTACTTGATAGAAGCCCGCTCTGCATCAGCCGCAAGCTTTTCTCTTTCAGAAGAGTGTTTGCATTCGGCTTCGAGCTCCTCTTCTGTGAGGTATGCCTTGGAAGGAATGCCGGCATCCAGGTCGAGGTAGTGCTGGAGGAGCCGGTGTGCAAGTACATCAGGATAACGCCTGATTGGTGAAGTGAAATGAGAATAATAGTCAAACCCCAGTCCGTAGTGGCCAATATTGTTGGTCGTATAAACCGCTTTTGACATACATCTTACAGCCAGGGTTTCGATCATTCCTGATTCTGGTTTTCCATGAACTTCCTTAAGCATTGTGTTCATGCTCTCCGCAATTGCTTTGTCTGAATTTGTTTTAAGTCGATAGCCAAAACGAGTAACAAAAGTACTGAGTAATTCCAACTTATCCTCGTTAGGAGTATCGTGGACTCTATATACAAAAAAGCGTGAATTGTGTTTTTTCTGGTCGAGGCTTTCTTTGTTTTTATCCTTTCCTTTTTGGTTGCGTGGTTTACCTACATATTCAGCCACTTTTCTGTTGGCTAGGAGCATAAAGTCTTCGATTAGTTTGTTGGAATCCTTCATCTCTTTAAAGTACACACCTGTTGGGTTGGCGTTTTCATCCAAATGAAATTTAACTTCCAGCTTGTCGAAGGCAATGGAGCCTTTTTTAAATCGTTCTGCTCTGAGTTTTTTGGCAAGTTTGTCAAGAGTCAGTATTTCATCGTGGTAATCGCCTTTTCCGCTTTCAATAACAACCTGCACTTCCTCGTAGCTGAAGCGTCGGTCTGAATAAATGATTGTTCGGCCAAACCACTCATTTAGGACAACGGCCTCATCGGTCATTTCAAATACTGCTGAAAAACAAAGTTTTTCCTCATTTGGACGAAGAGAACAGATGTTGTTTGAAAGAATTTCAGGAAGCATTGGCACAACTCTGTCTACAAGATAAACCGAAGTGGCCCGGTCGAGAGCTTCTTTGTCTAAAATATTTCCTGGTTTAACATAGTGAGAAACATCGGCAATATGTACCCCTATTTCCCAATTGCCATTTTCAAGTTTTCGAATCGAAAGAGCGTCGTCAAAATCTTTGGCATCATGAGGGTCTATAGTAAAGGTTGTAATTTCCCTGAAGTCTCTTCTTTTCGCTTTTTCTGAATCAGAAATTTTTACGGGGAGCAGATCTGCAAATTTTTCGACATCCTTAGGAAATTCATAAGGAAGACCAAACTCAGCCAGGATTGCGTGGATTTCTGTTTCATGTTCTCCCGCGTTGCCCAGCACACGTGTTACTTCTCCGATTGGGTTATGCCCTCTGGTTGCCCAATCAGTTACATGTGCGATAACTTTTTGACCGTTTTTAGCAGTTCCGATCTTGTCGAGAGGGATGTAAATGTCCGTTCCTGTTTTGGAATTATCCGGAACGAGAAATGCAAAGTTAGCGGACACTTGAAGTGTGCCAACAAATTCTTCTTTAGCTCTGGTAACAATTTCGACAATCTCTCCTTCAGGCCTGCGGCTTCCGTCTTGAGGATAAACCAATACGCGAACCATATCTCCGTTATATGCGTTCAGCGTTTTTCTGTTCGACACAAAAATATCTTTCTCTGACTCTGCGGAGATGATGAATGCTGAGCCTGACTGGGTCATATCTACCTTGCCAGTAATCGTGGTTCCACTCTTTGTGGCCTGATATTTACCTCGTTCAACTTCCTTTACCAGACTTTGTTCTGTAAGCTTAGTGAGTATTGCATTTAAAAGCTGTTTTTCAGCATGATCCTCGATGTGGAGGAGAGAAGCAATTTGTTTATAATTATACGCCCTCGAAGGGTTATTGTTCAATGCCTTTAATACATCTTCGAAAAGATATTTGGAAGGTTTGGTTTGTTTGGATTTCTTAAATTTCTTGGACATAAATTGTTTTTAATCGATAGTTCAAAGGAGGAACAAAAAAAACTCCCGGTCAACCGGGAGTAGACATTTTTTTAGGAAAGGAAAGGAGAAAATTTAATGAACAACTCCGTTAACATAATTTTGCTGACCGATTAGCTGTCCTTTATCATCCCAGAACTTCCAGGTTCCTGTTTTTTTCCCAGACTGATCATAGGCACCTTCTGTGTTTTTTAAGCCATTGGCATGCCATGCGATCCAGGTTCCGGTCGGAAGTCCGTCTCCGGTAACCACACCTGAACTTTGTTTCTGCCCGTTTTCGAACCAGTAAGTTGCTGTCTTTGCCTGAAGATCGACAAGAGATTCAGCTTTGCCACTGGCATACCAGGATTTCTGAATACCCGTGCGGCTACCTTCAGTATAGTTCTCTTCAGCTCTTAGTTGTCCATTTTCAAACCAGTATTGCCATTTTCCAACTTTAACCATCTGGCTATATGCCTTCTGAAGGTCTGCTTTGCTGGCATTTGCACTTACCGGAACATCAAATTTCAAGTTTCCGGAAGATTTGAGTTGTCCGTTTGCCCATTTTTCGATTTTCGGAGTCTGAGCCACGAGAAATCCTGCAAATAGCAAGAGAGCAAATGTGATTAGGGTTCCTTTTTGCATCGTTTTATCTTTTACCTGCTTAGTATATTTGACTGAAGATCTGCATACTGACAGGCAATTTACGATAAAAAAATGAGAAAGAAGGCAGAAATCGCTCTTTTTCGATTGAAGAGGGGGTGACCGGAATGGTTAAGAAAGGTAAAGGTTCTATTGGATCAACAATTTTTTTCTGCCTAATCGTCCGTTAGAGAATTTTACTTCCAGAAGCCAACAGCCTTTAGGTAGATTGGCGATATCAAGTACTCTTTGTTTTTTAAACACAGTAAGTGCATTTCCAAGTAAGTCATAAACCTTAACCTCCTCAATAGTCTCATCTCCCATATCAGGACTGCTTATTGTGACCTCTGTCTGGGCAGGATTGGGGTAAATGTTAAAGGAAGCCTCTGTGTAATAATTTTGTATTCCATTTACCAAAAGAACCGTAACAGTGTCACGGAGGCTATCCTTAAAGGTGAAATTGGTTGCTGTGATGGAAGGCCAGATTACAACCACATTAATCCCGGTACTGTATGGCCCAGAAGGATTCGTGCCAGCGGTTCTGTAGTTTCGTGTTAAAGTAAAAAACTTGGTGGAATCAGCAGGTAGCGCTACTACGTTGAATCCAATTGAATCCAGGAATATTCTTGAAACTCCAGCACTATCTTTACCAGTATTTAAAATTATACGGCCAGTGAAAGAAGCAGGACCATGATTGATAATCTGTACACTATCCCTGACGGAGTCTCCTTGTACAACCGCATTCTTAAACCCGAAGATGGTATGAGCTTTAAAAGAAAGGACACTTTGCGCCCTTGCTGAGAAAGATGCGGACAGAATCAGGAGAAAAAGAAGACCGGATTTTTTCATTACGTTCCTTATTGGATCAGAACAAAGCTACATCAAGAATACGAATTAAAATACTTAATTTTGAATTAATCTTACCTGTCCAGATATGAATATACTTCAGCAAATGATTGGTTTTATGAATAAAGAAGAGCTCCGGCACTTCAAATTGTACGCGAAACGGACCCAAGCCTCCTTGGAACGGAAGGATTTACTGTTGTTCGATTATATCCGGCATTCCTTTCCAAATTACGACGAGGACAAAATCCAGAAAAAGCTATACGGAAATGGAGATAAGAACACCCTCTATCGTCTTAAAAATCGCCTCCTCGATGATGTAAGCAGGAGCCTGGCGCTGCAATATTTTGAAACAACGGACTATAACCTTTTACTGAATCACCTTGCCTTGGCCCGTCTTTTTCATGCCCGGAACCAAAGTGAAATAGCGATCCATTTTCTTACACGAGCTGAAAAAAAGGCTTTTGAGCTTGAAATCTTCGAATTACTTGATCTGATCTATAATGAATTGATCCGCCTTTCTCAGGAAACACTCCAGATTAATCCTCAGGTGTACATCCCGAAGAGGAAATCTAATAGACTTAAAATGAATCTCTTGCAGGAGATTGACGATATCCTTGCCGAAGTAGTTTATAAAATCAAGACCTCCCAGAATTTCTCAGGTAATGACTATGTTAGTCTAATTGAGCTGGAAAAAAAGGTCAGAGCTTTTACGCGTGACAAAGCCTTCAGGAATAGCACACAGCTACGTTTCAAAGTGTATCAAAGTGTCAGTCGGATTATGCTTCAGAAGCAGGATTTTCGTTCTCTTGAAAAATACCTGCGAAAGACATTTGTTGAGTTTGAAAAGGAAATGCTATTCAATAAGAGCAATCATGAGGTAAAACTTCAGATGCTTACCTACCTCATCAATTCGTTGTTTAAAAACGGAAAGACAACCCTTTCTCTTGAATATACGGAGAGGTTGAAAGGGGGGATGAAGGAATTTAATGGAATGATGCACGATAAATACCTTTTTTATTATTACAATTCGCTGGTGATTAATTATTCACAAACCGACTTGAAAAAGGCCATTGAAATTCTTCACGAAGCTCGGGAAAACCCTGTTATTCGTAAGCTCCCATCTTATATCGTTTTTATTTACATCAATCTGGCAACACTCAATTTTGATTTGGGAGATTTTAAACAGGCTATTCGAAATCTGGTTAAACTTTGTCTGGAACCTGGATTTAAGAACCTGGATGTTGGCTTACGGTTTAAGGTTCATGTTGCTGAACTGATCATCCGTTATGAGCTTGGTGATTTCGATTTTGTAGATCATAAGCTGGAACAATTGAAGAAGGATTTCAATACGGAGCTTAAGAATCCGGAATATGGCCGTCAGCAAAAAATTATGGAGATCATTCACGGAATGATCCTGAGCCACTCCTTTAAAGACGATAAAAAGCTTATGGTTCTTATAAATGCTCTTCTGCATGGGAAGAATTCGAAAGAACAAGCTCAAAACGATCTGTTAAACTATAACGAGTGGCTCAAAACAAAGCTGACTAAATAAGTTTCTTTCCGAGCAGATACTCCGCAATTTGAATGGCATTTGTAGCAGCGCCCTTCCTTAGGTTATCAGAAACAATCCACATCTGCAGCGTTTTTGGTTGAGTCTCATCTCGGCGCAGCCGACCAACAAATACCTCGTCTTTATCATGCGCGTCTTTCGGCATAGGGTAATGAAGTTTTTTGATATCATCGACAAGGATGATTCCGGGGGCTGAAGCCAGGATCTTGCGCACGCCCTCCAGTTCAAATTCATGTTCAAACTCAACATTCACAGATTCACTATGTCCGCCCATAACCGGTATTCTAACTGCTGTGGCAGTTACACGAATGTTTTTATCTCCCATTATTTTCACGGTCTCGTGAACCATCTTCATTTCTTCCTTGGTATAACCATTGTCGGTAAATACATCGATCTGGGGGATAACGTTGAGATCTATCGGATAGGCATAAGCCATCTCACCCGGTGTTCCATTCCGTTCGTTCATGAGCTGGGTCACGGCCTTAACTCCTGTGCCAGTTACCGACTGATAGGTTGATACGACCACTCTTTTGACTTTGTATTTCAGATGTAAAGGATTCAGGGCAATAACCATCTGAATGGTAGAACAATTTGGATTAGCGATGATCTTGTCATTCTTTCCAAGTTCTTTGGCATTGATTTCTGGCACAATAAGCTTTTTGTCCGGATCCATTCTCCAAGCTGAGGAATTATCAATCACTGTAATTCCTGCTTCCGCAAACTTAGGAGCCCATTCCTGGGAAGTTCCGCCTCCAGCAGAGAACAGGGCTACTGCAGGTTTCATGCTGATTGCTGTTTGCATGGAAACAACCTTGTATTTTTTCCCTTTAAATGAAATCTCCTTCCCTACCGATTTCTCAGAGGCTACCGGAATAAACTCAGAAACCGGGAAATTTCGTTCTTCAAGGACCTGAATCATTTTTGTACCTACCAGTCCTGTGGCGCCCACAACTGCAACTTTCATATGCTTGTTTTTTTCGTTTACAATACTTAAACAAAAAGCCTTTCCGGTGGAAAGGCTCTGCTTTTATTTCAGGATGTATAAAACATCAGAGGCCATTCCGCTTAGAAGAAGGTTTCTTATGCTTCAAACATGTGATAGTCATCCTGTTCATGAAGCAAAGATCATACTTTTTGTAATACGGCGGCATTTTTCCTAAAAAGAATCTTTCAGAGCTTTTTAAGGAGGAGCAGAATGTCTTATTCTGCCATTGACTTTACCCCTCTCACCGATGTACTTTTCGGTCGTCAAAATGAAAAGTCATGAAACACCTTTTAATAATCATGTCGATTATAAGCTTCCAGATGGAGGCGCAAGTCATAACCGATGATTTTTCCGACGGAGATTTCACAAACAATCCCGTCTGGATAGGAGACAGCACCCATTTTATTGTAAACGGGTCGGATGAGCTTCAACTTCAGGATAGTGGGCCCAACCAAAGTTGTTTGGCAACCCCAAGCCCGGGACCTTCACTGGGAAACAAGGAATGGAGATTCTGGGTGCGGGAAAATTTTTCACCTTCAGCCAATAATTATGGTCGAGTTTATCTGGTATCAGACAGTCAGAATCTGAAAGATAGTCTGAACGGATATTACCTTCAATTTGGTGAAGCGGGAAATAACGATGCGGTGGAGTTATTCCGGCAAAATGGGCTGAGCATGTTTTCTGTTTGTCGAGGGAAAGACGGGGAAATTGCATCTCCGTTCCAGATTGGAGTAAAAGTGACCCGTGATTCCTTGGGTGAGTGGAGCTTGCTGATAGATCCTCAAGGTGGGACTGACTATACACTTGAAAATAGCGGAATTGACACCGTCAATACCACTACACTTTTCTTCGGCGTATTGGCGGTTTATACCAAAACTGATGATACGAAATTCTACTGGACAGATTTTTATGCAGGGCCCATATATATAAACCATACTCTTCCTGAAATTCTTGCATCGAACGTGATATCCCCAACAAAACTAGATGTGCAGTTCAACGAAAGACTGGACTCTATTCAATCTGGCCTAACCTCTAATTATTTTGTAAATAAAGGAATTGGAAGCCCGGTGAAAGCTTTTCAGGACTCGGCTACTGCTGGGCTCATACATCTTTCATTTGCAAATCAAATTTTAGTTGACACAGGATATACCATAAAAGTGAAAAATCTGAAGAATGAAAACGGAGACCTCATGAAGCCGGATTCAAACTTATTCTGGCGTTTTGTTCCCCGGTCTTTCGATGTTGTGATAAATGAGGTGATGGCAAATCCGAAGCCACCACAGAATCTACCGCCTTATGAATATATTGAACTGTATAACCGAACAAAAATTCCAATACCACTGGATAACTGGAAGATCTGTATAGGACTAAAAGAACATTTAATAGGTCCGGTTACCATACTGCCAGACAGCTTTGTGGTACTTTGTTCAAATACAGCAAGTCTTGCATTTAACCCTTCTCTTCCTATTGTCGGCGTTGCAGGTTTTCCTTCCCTTAACAACTCCGGAGCTGAATTGACTCTGAAAACAGACTCTGGCCGGGTGATGTCTTGTGTAACGTATTCCGATACCTGGTACGAGGATCCTAATAAAAAAAATGGGGGTTGGTCATTGGAACAAATTGACCCTGATAATCCATGTGCTGGCTCCGAGAATTGGAGAGCATCCGTGAACACTGATGGGGGAACTCCTGGCAAACGGAATTCAATCAAGGGTCCTAATCCAGATCATTCTTTTCCTGAGGTGCTTCATGTGGCAGTAATTGCTCCGGATACACTTTGCGTCATTTTCTCAAAACCGCTCGATAGTACTTCCATGATTAATCCTGCCCTCTATACGTCAATGCCTCCAATACAGCTTAAGTCAATCCAGGCAGTTGGTAATGATTATCAGCGAATCTTTCTTTTCCTCTCTTTCCCACTTCAGGCAGGAATTACATATGCATTGAAAATAAATTCAGGAATAAAGGACTGCGTTGGTAATCCTTTGCTTACGAGTGAAAATATCCGGTTTGCTTTGCCACAGCTTCCTGAGCCTCAAGATCTTGTGGTTAATGAGATACTTTCGGATCCCAGGAGTGGAGGGGTGAAATATGTAGAGCTTTATAATCGGTCTTTGAAGGTAATTGACCTAAAATCATTAAATCTCGCCTCAGGGGATTCAATCACCGGGCTCATTTCAGATATAAAGGAGATAACATCAATCGGATACTTGCTCTTTCCCGGTGATTATGTTGTACTGAGCACAGATGGAACAATAGTTAAAAACCAATATTTCTCTGTAAACCCAAACTCGTTTACGGATTTGCCGGCAATGCCAAAAATGGATATTGGGGGAGGATTGGTAGCATTATCTACTAGTTCCGGATTGATCATTGATCAGGTAGTCTATTCTTCCTCCTGGCAGTTTCCCTTGCTTAGCACAACGAAAGGCGTATCGCTCGAAAGGATTGATTTTGAGAAGCCGTCCCAGGATCCCAATAACTGGCATTCTGCGGCTGAAACAGTGGGTTTTGGAACACCCGGGTACAGGAACTCTGAGTACGTGGGTAAGTCTTCTGTCTCGGATGTCAGCCTGGGATACGAACTATTTTCTCCGGATGAAGACGGATACCACGACGTGCTTCCTATCAACTACTGGTTTGATGATCCTGGAAGCATTGCTACCGTCAAGATCTTTGATTCCCGAGGCAGACTTGTCCGGAACCTGGAAAGGAATATTCTGTTAGGTTCTTCCGGAAGTATTAACTGGGATGGGTTAGGAGACCATCAGGAAAAGGTTCCAATTGGGAGATATATCATCTATTTTCAAGTCTTCCATGGAAATGGGAAACAGCAATCCTACAAGTTAGTTTGCACCCTGGCTTCTAAACTTTGAAAAACATAAATCTGCACACTTTTTGACTCCCTGATTAGGGTCCTAATTGACTAGTTTATAGCCAATTCGATTTGTTTTTTAATGAAACTTCATTAACTTTACAATAAGATAGGCAACCCAATGAATAATCATTCGTCTTCTTCTGTAGGAGTACCTGAGAAACCAAGCAGCCAGATGACTGAAGAAGAGTTGATTCATGGATGTTTAAGACATGACAAGATCTGTCAGAAGCAGCTCTACGATAGGTTTTACGGGAAAATGATGGGAGTCTGTATGCGTTACGCCAAGAACAGAGATGAGGCAAAGGATATACTGAACGAAGGGTATATGAAGATTTTCACAAACCTCAGGAATTATAATCATACAGGCTCTTTTGAAGGTTGGTTGAGACGAATTATCGTGAATACAGCAATTGATCATCTTCGCAAGAACAGACACGAATATCTCATTGTAAATACAGTTTACGCTGATCAGGCTGGGCTGAAAAAAGCTGAAGAAATAGAAGATGAGGATATTTTCAGAAACATCCATCAGGAAGATATAATCAAAGCGATTCAAGAACTTTCACCTGCATACCGTACCGTATTTAACCTCTATGTAATGGAGGAATTTACACATAAGGAAATAGCTGAAAAGCTGGATATCAGTGAGGGTACAAGTAAGTCCAACCTCAGCAAAGCCAAGTTTAACCTGAAAAAGAATCTTGCACATTTTATAAGCGAACCCCCAAAATGATAACGAACGCCAACAACGATTTTGAACGAAGAATCAAATCCTCTCTGGAAGGATTTGAAGCTTCGTACACTCCTGGCGATTGGGAGGATCTGGACGTAAAACTGAATACACTTCCAAAACATACCCCTTCCTTTAATTTCGACTTTAAGAAATTCAATTTCAAGTGGAAATTTTCAGCAAATATTTACATCGCTCTTCTTGCTTGTGCAGCATTTTTCCTCATTATGTACAAACTCGGAGGCGTATCCGGCTCATCCAAAGCCAGCACAGTAAATGATGTTGCGAAGAATACTCCAGTGGTGAATGCTTCCGAAATTAAAACACCCCTTGCAAATGTTCCTGTAAAAGCATCACCTCTGCCACAAGTTGCGTTAACAATGAAAGATAGTGCATCTTACGAAGAGCCAGCGGGACCCGAGCTCTCTTCCGCAGACGCTGTAGCAGGAAACAAGTTGAATGATAATTCAGGTAATGCCTCACAAAGTAAAACTACGGAGAAAGATAAACCAGCAGTTGTAGCAGAGCAGACAACGGCCTCTCAGGCTGGTCCTGAAACGCCTAAAGTGGTAGTGTTTGGAGATATGATCGACCCGAAGCATGGACTTATGTATAATACCAAGGAGAAAGTAAGCACCACCCCAACTCAAACCAAGGTAAATGTAGGTTGGAATGATTATGTAATCTATGATCCTGCAAAGTCCAAAGCTACAGACACCACCAAAGCAGCAATGGTGCCGGCTATAGAGTCTGGATCGACTGCTGAAAAGAAGAAATCAGGACGTAAGAAAAAGGGGCTAGATAAAGCAATCAGCTCCGAGTCTCCTGGAACCACGCCCGGTGCCCAAACAATAGAAACAACCGGGAATTCTAATTTCCTCAATCCTGCAGAATCATCAGACAGCACACGAAAAGCAAAGGTGAAAAACCCTAAGCTTAAATCTGAGGTGACTCCCGACGACCCATATTAATCATTTGAGAAGGCAACCTTACCTGAAAGAGCACGTCTTAATAGAAAGTGCTTTTTTATTTAACGGTAAGAAACTTCCAAATGAATAAAACACACCTCTCCGTATCAGCCACGTTAATCCTCCTGCTCCTGACCAGCAGATTGTTTGCGCAAGACCCACAGTTCACACAATTTTACGCAAACCCTTTATACCTCAATCCTGCTCTGGCAGGAAGTAACCTTTGCCCCCGGGTTTGTCTGAATTATCGAAATGAGTGGCCAAACATTTCAGGCACTTATGTAACCACGAGTGCATCGTTCGATAAAATGGTCGATGCAATTCATGGAGGAATTGGTGTAATTGCAACCAACGATGAGGCCGGGCAAAGCACAATACGCACGACTACAGTGAGCGGCATTTATTCTTATCATCAGCCCATCAGCAGGAAGTTCTCAGTCAATGCTGCCATGGAGGCTACCTATTCAAACAAAGCAGTAGACTGGAGCAAACTGAATTTTGGAGATCAGATCAATCCATCGCATGGTTTTGTATATCCAACTGGTGAAACTCCTGGGCTGAATTCAAAATCCAATCTTGATTTATCGGCAGGTGTGGTGGGATATGGAGAACATTTTTTTATAGGCTTCGCAGCTCATCACCTCACCCAACCAAATGAGTCAATGTACGAAGGCGAAACCAGTATTCTTCCGATTAAATACACTTTTCACGCAGGTGGAAATATTATCCTTGGCCCAGACAAGCACGATCCTGATCTGGTCGTTTCCCCCAATATCATATGGCAGAAGCAGCAGGACTTTGAAGAACTGAACATTGGGCTCTACCTCAAAAAAAACTCCATTGTTGGAGGACTTTGGTACCGAAATAGGGATGCCATGATTATGCTTATTGGAATTGAAAAAGGCCCAGTTAAGATTGGTTATAGTTATGACGTAACCTTGTCGAGGCTCACAAATGCAACAGCCGGCTCTCACGAAATAAGTTTCTCCCTTAGATTTGCTTGTAAAAAACGCAAACCACATTACCGCACAGTGATATGTCCCAGTTTCTGAAGAAATAGGATTAATTTTGTGGCGTCATGTCACAAAGCTCCCCTTCCGAAGAAAAGATACAGAACTTACTAAAGACTATTCCAGAAGATCCTGGTGTATATCAGTATTTCGATGCAGAAGGAAAAATCCTCTACGTTGGAAAGGCGAAGAATCTCCGGAAAAGAGTAATCTCCTATTTTGTTAAACATCACGACAGGGCAAAGACAGCCATGCTTGTCCGCCGCATAGCAGATATCAAATACATTATTGTAGACACAGAACTTGATGCCCTCCTGCTGGAAAATAATCTCATCAAGAAGTACCAACCCCGTTATAATATTGCACTGAAAGATGATAAAACCTTCCCGTTTATTTGTATTAAGAATGAGCATTTTCCGCGGGTTTTTCATACCAGGAAGGTGGTAAAAGACGGATCCCGTTACTTTGGTCCTTATGCCAATGTGAAAATGATGTACTCGCTGCTTGAGCTCATCCATAAACTCTTCCCTACCAGAAACTGCAACCTCAACCTCAATGAAGAAAGTATTCTGAAAAAGAAATACAAGGTTTGCCTGGAGTATCATATTGGAAATTGTCGAGGCCCTTGTGAAGGCCTTCAGACAGAATCAGAATACGACAAATCGATTACTCAGATTGAGGAAATAATAAAAGGAAATTTCGGTACCGTGCTTAAGTTCCTCAAACAGCTTATGCAGGAATATTCAGGTAAGATGGAGTATGAGAAAGCGGAGCTGATCCAACAGCGGGTGGAATCACTTGAGAATTATCAAAGTAAGTCAACAGTGGTTAGTCCGGTAATCTCGAATGTAGATGTATATACAATTGCTGCAGATGATGAATCCGCATTCGTAAATTTTTTCAAAGTCATGAATGGGGCCATTGTTCAAGGGCATACCATTGAGATGAAGAAACGGATCGAAGAAAGTAAGGAAGAGTTGCTTCAGATGGCTATTGCAGAATTCAGACAAAGATTTCACAGTGATTCGAAGGAAATTATCGTCCAATTTATCCCTGAAATTGACATGCCAGGAGTTGAGTTTACCGTGCCTCAAAGAGGAGATAAGAAAAAGCTTCTCGAGCTTAGCGAACGCAATGTTGAATATTATAGAAAGGAAAAAGAGAGGCAACAAAGCCTGATCGACCCGGAGCGACATACGAAAAGGGTACTGGCAACAATGATGAAGGACCTGAGACTGAGTGAAGAACCCCGGCACATCGAATGCTTTGACAACTCCAATATCCAAGGGGCTTACCCGGTAGCGGCGATGACTGTCTTTAAGAATACAAGACCAAGCAAGAAAGATTACCGGCATTTCAATATCAAAACAGTAGAAGGACCGGATGATTTCGCTTCGATGGAAGAAGTCATCTATCGCCGCTATAAAAGGATGCTGGATGAAAAGCAGGAACTTCCTCAGCTCATCGTCATAGATGGGGGCAAGGGACAGCTCAGCGCAGCCCTTTCGAGCCTTGAGAAACTTGGACTGAGGGGAAAAATAGGAATCATCGGGATAGCCAAAAGACTGGAGGAGATCTATTACCCGGGCGATTCCATGCCTATGTATCTGGATAAGAAATCCGAAACATTGCGTATTATTCAGCAGATCAGGGATGAAGCCCATAGATTCGGAATAACCCACCATAGGAAAAGAAGAGAAAAAGGCACTATTAAAACCGAACTTACGGAGATTCAGGGCATCAGTGAGGTTTCTGCTCAAGCCCTCTTAAGGAAGTTCAAATCGGTTAAGAAAATAAGGGAAAGTTCAGAAGAAGAAATGGCTGAAAGCATAGGAAAAGCGAAAGCAAAGCTGGTTTTTGCTCATTTTCATCCGCCTCAGACTGCCCCCCCCCCCTGAATTTATCCATCCCGATTTTTGCTACCTTTACAGACTCCTGAAGCAAAAGCTTCAGAATAGGTTAAAAACAGGATAAGTATGAAGAATCTCGTAGCTGGTTTTTCCAAGCAGTTGAAAGATGCTATTGAAATAGGAAAAAAGGCCAAACTCACACATTCCCCTAAACCCATTCATCAGGTGCTCATATGCGGCCTTGGCGGATCCGGAATCGGTGGAAATGCAGTTAGTGAGCTGGTAGCTATGGAGGCCAATACTCCGATTAATGTGTGCAAGGGATATTTCATTCCTTCTTATGTCAACGAACATACACTTGTCATTATCTCTTCATACAGTGGGAATACAGAAGAAACCCTGCAGTGTATGGAGCAGGCAATAAAAAAGAAGGCAAAAATTGTTTGTATTACCTCCGGAGGGAAAGTTGAAGAAATTGCGATTGCTCAAAAATTTGATATCATCACTGTCCCGGGAGGCATGCCCCCTCGTTCTTGCATGGGATATTCAATGACTCAGCTTCTGTTCGTACTTCAGTTTAATGGGATCATTGGGAATACTGCTATTCCTCAGCTTGAGGCTGCTATAAAACTCATCGATGCGGAGGAAGAAAACATTCGGAAAGAAGCAAAGGAAGTTGGGGCTAAACTTTTTGGAAAAATGCCTGTGATTTATGCCACTACCTATTTTGAAGGTGTCGCCATTCGCTTTCGTCAGCAGTTGAATGAAAATTCGAAAGTGTTGTGCTGGCATCAGATCATACCGGAGATGAACCATAATGAACTTGTTGGATGGAGAGAGAAAAATGAAAATCTGTCTGTCATTCTCTTCCGGGACAAACAGGAATATGATCGAAATAATACACGGATCGAAATTAATAAAGGAGTGATCAGCAAGTATACACCTCACATTACTGAAATCTGGTCAAAAGGAAACAGCATGATTGAAAAAGCTGTTTACTTTATTCATTTGGGAGACTGGATCTCCATCGATCTTGCGGAACGTAGGGGAGTGGATGCCAGTGAAATTAATGTAATCAACGAACTGAAATCAGAGCTTTCCAAACTCTGAATTTTCCCGAACAACCCTCATGCCCGATTCTCTGTAATGAACAAAGTTATCTTTCAGGATCTGGGACTTACCGATTATAAAGAAGCCTGGGATCAGCAGGAAAAAATATTTGCCGAAATCGTTGCGGTGAAAGTAGCCAATCGCAGCCTTGAGCCCCACTTGCAGACACAAACGCCAAACTATCTCTTCTTTTGTGAACATCCTCATGTCTATACTCTGGGCAAGAGTGGAGAAGACAAAAATCTTCTTTTGAATGAAGCCGGACTGAAAGAAAAGTCGGCTACCTATTATAAGATCAATAGAGGAGGTGATATCACCTATCATGGACCCGGACAGCTGGTTGGATATCCCATTCTCGATCTGGATAATTTCTTTACTGATATCCATAAATACCTCCGTTTTCTCGAAGAAATAGTGATCTTGACCATGGCTGAATATGGATTAAAAGGAGAACGCTACACGGGTTATACGGGTGTTTGGCTGGATCCAGAGAATCCGTTTCTGGCCAGGAAAATCTGCGCCATCGGCGTTAGAAGCAGCCGGTGGGTAACCATGCATGGTTTTGCGTTTAATGTTTATCCAGATCTGTCTTATTTCGGAAATATTATCCCCTGCGGGATTGATGATAAAGCTGTAACTTCCCTCGAGAAAGAACTGGGATTCAAGCCAGATATGGAGGAGGTGAAGAGAAAATTAAAGAAACATTTTGAGACCCAGTTTTCGTGTGAGTTAATTCAGAGTAAATCTTAATGAGATCGCAGAATTTGGACAGGTATATTACTCCAAAGAGCATAAAACGGTTACTATAAAAAAAGCGTAAAAATGATGAAGACCATATTTAAAGGAATCGGTATCATATTACTAATTATAATTATAGGATTTAATTTGTTTATTGTCTTCACAGGAAGATATTACCTGTATGCTGGAATAGCAGATACCTATTTGCGCGGACGTCTAACACCGGCAATTGATGAATATTATCATTTCGACAACCGAATTGTTAAAACCGGCCCAACCCAGGAATGGCCCAACGGTAAAAATTACAATGTACGGCAACTCGATTCGAAATACGATGAAAAGAATAAAAGGCTGGGTACAGTTGCTTATCTGGTCATCAAAAATGACAGTATGCGGTTTGAAAAATACTATGATCGTTTTGGCGATACATCCAGGGTCAACTCGTTTTCCATGGCAAAGACCTTCGTGAGCATCATGATAGGTATTGCAATTAACGAAGGAAAAATTAAAAGTGTGGATCAGCCTGTGGGTGATTTCATTCCTGAATTCAAAACAGGAGACAATGCCAAACTCACAATCCGACATCTGCTTACTATGAGTTCAAACATTAATTTTGATGAGGATTATAGCAACCCTCTCGCATTTCCTGCTCAGGCATACTATGGAACCAATCTGCTGAAACTCATCCTGAAATACAAGGTTGTTGGGGAGCCTGGAAAGATTTTCAAATATCTGAGTGGGAATACACAAATCCTCGGTATTGTTTTGGAGAGAGCTACAGGAAAACAGATAAGCGATTATGCATCAGAGAAATTGTGGAGCCCAATGGGCGCAAAGATGCCTGCCTTCTGGAGCTTGGATCAAAAAGATGGAGTTGAAAAAGCCTATTGCTGTTTCAACTCCAATGCAAGAGATTTTGCCCGATTCGGACAGCTCTACCTGGACAGCGGGCGTTGGAAAGGACAGCAACTCGTACCCGAAGCATATGTGAAACAATCGGTGACTCTTGCCGGTTTAGTGGATGATGACGGAAGCAAGAATATGCGCTATGGTTATAGCTGGTGGATTATTCCCGAATATAAGGGGCATTCCATCTTCTATGCCCGAGGAATTAAAGGGCAATACATCATCATTATACCCGACCAGAGAATGGTTATTGTCCGCCTTGGACAGATGCGGGAAAAGGAAAAGAAAAACGACCATCCCGTTGATGTTTTTGATTACATAGATGCAGGGCTTGAGTTAGCTCAATAGAAAATGAAATTGTAATTTTGTTGCAGTATGAAGAAAGATATTATTCCACCTGTAGTGGAAGAAGTAGGAGTAGCCATAGTGAAAGAAAAGAACAAAGAAGGGTTTGATGAATGGAATGTATACCTGCTAAACTTTAAAAGAGAAGCTATAGAAGGGGTTCTGGTTACTTCCACAGGCTATGGGGAGTTGAATGGTGAGCGGAGAAATACTTCCACCCTTCGTCATTTCCTGGATACCGTTGGCCCGGGGGAGTATTCCAAAATTGAACCCATCCAGGAAGAAGTGTTCGGCCTAAGCAATGAGTATTGGGTCAGTTTTTTTCTAAACAAAACGATGTATGATAAGCAGTACATCTTCCTTGCCGAAAGCATCTGTGATGCGAACCTCATTACCATTCCTCTCATGCAGAAGAAGGGTGTTCTGATAAAATAGCCATGTTAAAAGATATAAAAACCGAGAATATTCTCTTCCTCGATATCGAAACGGTTCCGGCTTATCCTGATTACAAGAGTGTGCCCGAAACATTCCGTAAGCTATGGGACCACAAAGCCAAGTTTGTTCGCAAAGAGAAGGAAACAGATAAAGCTTCCGAAATATATAAGAGCGCAGGAATCTATGCGGAATTTGGCAAGATCATTTGTATCTCTGTCGGTTACCTTCACGGAAGCGATTTCAGGATTAAATCGTTTGCAGGGCATGATGAAAGAACTCTGCTCGGAGAATTTTCTAAACTGGTTGTTAAATACTTCAACAAAAAAGATAGTCAGCTCTGTGCGCATAACGGAAAAGAGTTTGATTTCCCGTTTATAGGAAGAAGAATGCTTGTTCATGGATTACCCATCCCGGGCATCCTAGATCTTGCAGGAAAAAAGCCATGGGAAGTAAAACTGCTCGACACCATGGAATTGTGGAAATTTGGTGATTTCAAAAGCTTTACCTCCCTCTCACTCCTTTCGGCCGTCTTTGGAATTGATACCCCCAAGGATGATATCGATGGCAGTATGGTATACGAGGTATACTACAAGGAAAAAAACCTGGACCGGATCATAAACTATTGTCAGAAAGACGTTCTGACGGTGGCGCAGATATTACTCCGAATGCAAGGGCTTCCGCTGATTATGAAAGAGCAGGTTGTCATCACCTGACAGGCCGAACCGGCTCAAAAAGGTGCTAATCCTTAGGAAGTTATACTCTTTCCCAACCTTTTCAGGACACAGATAGTAGGGTTGATCTCCCAATTACTGCCAATCGTCTAAATAAATCGAATTTTGCGAACATCTAATATGGTATTTTCGTATAACTAGTCTTATTTTTGCGACCTGTTTCCGGATCGCGAAAACAGCTCAACTAACAACCCGGTTTGTGATCAAAGAAGCCTTACTCGAAGTAAAGAACCTGACGACGGAATTCCGGACCGATGACGAGACTGTTACAGCCGTAAACAATATTGGTTTTATCCTTCACAAAGGAGAGACGATAGGCATAGTTGGAGAATCAGGTTCAGGGAAATCGGTGACCGCCCTTTCCATTATGCGGCTGATTTCCGAACCTCCCGGAAAGATTACGAACGGCCAGATCATTTTCCATTCCAAAACCAATACCTCCCCCGATCTTGTTCATCTGCCTGAAAAGGAGATGAGGAAATTGAGAGGGAATGAGATTGCCATGATTTTTCAGGAACCGATGACCTCCCTCAATCCGGTTTTTACTTGTGGAGACCAGGTCATGGAAGCCCTTATACTGCATCAGAAAATGTTCAAGACTGATGCGAAAGCAAAAACCATAAAACTTTTTCATGAAGTTCATCTTCCAAGGCCGGAAGTAATTTTTGATTCATACCCCCACCAGCTCTCCGGAGGACAGAAACAAAGGGTCATGATCGCTATGGCTATGTCTTGTAAGCCATCTATACTGATAGCGGATGAACCCACCACTGCTCTTGATGTTACTGTGCAAGCAACGATCCTTGAACTCATGGAAAAACTCCAGAGAGAACATGACATGGGAATACTCTTCATCACCCATGATCTGGGAGTAATAGCAGAATTGGCTGATAAGGTGATTGTGATGTACAAAGGGAAGATTGTGGAACAAGGGAATGTGTGGGATATTTTCTCAAACCCTCAGCATCCTTACACCAAAGGCTTACTGGCTTGCCGACCTCCGCTCAACAAGCGCCTGAGGTGGTTGCCTACCGTTTCTGACTTTATGAATACCGACAGGGACGGGAATATGACGGAGAGTGACAAGTCGGTGGAGCAGGTAACAAGCAGCCTGACCGTAACAGTCGAAGAAAGAAGGAACACGCATAAAGAATTATATGAGCGTAAACCTATTCTCGAACTCCGGAATATTCATACCTATTTCCCGATTAATAAAGGCATCTTCGGCCGTGCGAAGGGCTATGTGAAAGCCGTGGATGATGTGAGCTTTGATGTTTATCCGGGTGAAACACTCGGATTGGTAGGTGAATCAGGATGCGGAAAGACAACCTTAGGCCGAACCATTCTGAGACTGATTGAACCAACTAAAGGGTCGATCATCTTTAAAGCCAGAGACATTACAAACCTGAACATGAAAGATATGAGGGCCCTCCGAAAGGATATCCAGATTATCTTTCAGGATCCCTATTCTTCTCTCAACCCCCGCATCACTATAGGAGAAGCATTACTTGAACCCATGAATGTACATGGGATTCTCGAAAATGAAAAAAAACGTAAAGAAAGGGTAATTGAGCTTCTGCATCGGGTGAATATGAGTGATCAGCATTTCTATCGATATCCTCATGAATTTTCGGGCGGACAAAGACAACGGATATGCATTGCCCGTGCCCTGGCCCTGAATCCACAGTTTATCATTTGCGATGAATCTGTTTCTGCACTGGATGTATCAGTCCAGGCGCAGGTGCTGAACCTGCTCAATGAGTTGAAAAAAGAATTCCAGTTCACCTATATTTTCATTTCCCACAACCTGAGTGTGGTGAAATTTATGAGCGATCGGATGGTCGTGATGAACAAAGGGAAAGTGGAAGAGATGGGAGATGCCGACAGCATTTATAATAACCCTCAGACCGAGTATACCAGGAAACTCATCCATGCAATTCCGAAAGGGGACCTTAACGATATTCAGGCTTCTGTAAAAAAGAAGCTTGATTGGAAAAAGGGCCAGCCAGCCTAGAAGACTTCACTCGCAACACGTCGGGTAGCATCAGAAACTCCCATGGTATAGAAGTGTAAACAAGGAACACCTTGTTTGATCAGTTCTTTGCACTGCATGATGGCCCAACGAATACCGACCTCTTTTACTTCTGCATCGGTCTTGCATTTTTCGATTTCTTCCAAAAGGGCCTGAGGCACATCAATCTTAAAGGTCTTTGGTAAAAGAACAGCCTGCTTCTTAGTGGTTAGAATTTTGATTCCAGGTATGATCGGAACATTGATCCCCATATCCTTACACATCTTACTGAACTCCATAAAACGAGGATTATCGAAAAACATCTGGGTTACTATGTAATCCGCTCCTCCATCAATCTTTGCCTTCAGGTGCTTCATATCGGCAATCATATTGGGCGACTCAAAATGCTTTTCTGGATATCCTGCTACCCCGATACAGAAGTTGGTAGGAGCCACTTCTCTCAATTCATCTTCCAGATAATGTCCCTTGTTCATTCGGCCGATCTGCTTCACCAGATCAAGAGCATAAGGGTGGCCGTTGGGTTCAGGAACAAAAGTGGGCTCCGTTTTGATAGAATCACCGCGCAAGGCCAGGACATTATCTATTCCAAGGAACTGCAGATCTATCAATGCATTTTCAGTTTCCTCGATAGAGAATCCGCCGCAGATAATATGTGGAATGGCATCAACCCTGTATTTATTCATGAGTGCAGCGCAGATACCCACAGTACCAGGCCTCTTTCGAATGCTTACTTTTTCGAGGTAACCTCCATCACGCTTCTTATACAAATATTCCTCCCGGTGATAGGTGACGTCAATAAAAGAAGGCTTAAACTCCATCAACGGGTCAATAGAGTCGAAGATAGATTGAATGCTCTTTCCTTTAAGAGGGGGTAAAATCTCTATGGAGAAAAGCGTCGATTTGGCATTCTGGAGGTGGTCCGTAACTTTCATAAACTTAAATTAGGGTGCTAATGTAGTAATTGATTTTCAAGGGTAAAAGAGTATCTTTACGCTCCTTTAAAGTGGGGGGTACCCAAGCTTCATGAAAAATATCCGTAACTTCTGTATAATTGCCCATATTGACCATGGCAAAAGTACCCTGGCCGACCGTCTGCTGGAATTCACCAAAACCATTTCCAAAAGGGATATGGAAAATCAGGTCCTGGATGATATGGATCTGGAAAAGGAACGAGGTATTACCATTAAAAGCCATGCTATCCAGATGAGTTATGACTGGAAAGGCACTTCTTATATTCTCAACCTCATAGATACTCCTGGCCATGTTGATTTTTCATACGAAGTTTCCCGCTCCATCGCTTCGTGTGAAGGAGCGCTACTGATCGTTGACGCAGCCCAGGGTATCCAGGCCCAGACTATTTCCAATCTGTATCTGGCTCTGGAACACGATTTGAAGATTATTCCCGTACTGAATAAAATTGACCTCCCCAGTGCAGAGCCCGAAGCGGTTAAAGATCAAATTGTGGACCTGCTCGGATGTGACAGAGATGAAATTATTCATGCTTCCGGCAAAACCGGTTTGGGAATTGAAGAGATTCTGACGGCGATTATTGACCGTATCCCTTCTCCTCAGGGTGACCCGGCAGCACCTTTGCAAGCTCTGGTCTTTGATTCAGTCTTCAATTCTTTCAGAGGCATTATTGCCTATTTCAAAGTAAAGAACGGTACTCTCCGTAAAGGAGATAAAGTTAAGTTCATGGCCAGCGGTCATGAATACATAGCGGAAGAAGTGGGGGTTCTCAAACTCACTCTTTCTCCTAAGTCGGAAGTCAGTGCAGGAAATGTAGCCTACATTATTTCAGGCATCAAGGAAGCTAAAGAAGTGAAAGTAGGTGATACGATCACAACGGTGCATCACCCAGCCACAGAAGCGATTCAAGGATTTGAAGATGTGAAACCTATGGTGTTCGCAGGCATTTATCCTGTAGATACGGATGATTTCGAAGAACTCCGCTTTTCTATGGATAAGCTTCAGCTTAACGACGCTTCTCTGACTTTCGAACCAGAATCTTCAGCCGCACTGGGCTTTGGATTTCGTTGTGGTTTTCTCGGAATGCTCCATATGGAAATCATTCAAGAGAGGCTGGAAAGAGAATTCAATATGACGGTCATTACGACCGTGCCAAACGTTTCCTATAAAGCCTATACGACAAAGGGTGAAATGATAGTGGTTAATAATCCTTCTGAACTTCCGGATGCAAACAGACTCGATCATGTAGAGGAACCTTACATCCGGGCAAGCATTATTACGAAAAGCGACTTTGTCGGATCTATCATTTCTCTTTGTATAGAGAAAAGAGGAGTTATAGTTAACCAGACCTATCTCACAACCGACCGTGTTGAACTTGTTTTCGATATGCCGCTTGGGGAAGTGGTCTTCGATTTTTATGACCGGCTTAAAACAATTTCCAAAGGCTACGCCTCGTTTGATTACCACCCTACCGAATACAAAGAAAGCGACCTGGTAAAGATGGATATACTGATCAACAACGACCAGGTTGATGCATTATCCGCACTGATTCACCGCAATAACGCACATACCCTCGGTAAGAAAATGTGCGAGAAACTGAAAGAATTGATACCTAGACAGCAGTTTCAGATCGCGATCCAGGCAGCTCTTGGGGCAAAGATCATTGCACGTGAAAACATTTCTGCCATCCGGAAGGATGTTACAGCCAAGTGTTACGGTGGTGATATTTCCCGTAAACGTAAGCTTCTCGAAAAACAGAAAGAAGGAAAGAAGCGGATGAGACAAGTTGGTAATGTGGAAATTCCTCAGAGCGCCTTCATGGCTGTTCTTAAGCTCAATTCCTAAAACTGACAGGAAAACTGCAGGGCAATTGTCCTCGGCGATTCAATCTTCAACGGCCGCAAGGAGTATTCCAGATTCATCAGATTATTTACTACAATTGCGGCCTTGTAATGTTTGGCAAACTTACAACCAATGCGTGCATCAAATACGGTAATTCCATGATCGTTCTTCAATCGGTAAGCCTTGATACCGGATCCGGGCTGATTGGGTTGATCCAGATTGTAAAAAGCCTGATCAATATTCTGCATAAAGCTATAATACCTCACATCTCCTCCGATAGAAAGGAATTTCCAGCTTAGCTGCATGTCAATTTTAGCAATGTGCTGGAAGCGATACTTGAGGATATTGTTTGTTGTATCTGTACTCGTTTTGGCATAACTAAGCTGGTTAGGTGGTATTCCGGGAGACGGATTGTCAGTTGCATAAACCTGGTCCGGATTGATGCTCTGAGGAACACAATAGGTGTACCCACCCAACAGACTCAACGTAAAATCTTTTCCAATCTTACCTTCTCCCATAAATGAAAAATCAAGCCCTCGTACTCTCGTGTCGCCGGTATTCAGAAATTTAAATCCAACGGCTCCGGGGGCCCAAACGGCATATGTATATTCAATAGTATTGGAGTACTCCTGCCAGAAAGCAGCAGCATCGAGAAAGCCATAGAAGTTACCGATTTTAAACCCTTGTTTTAATCCAACCTCAGTGTTCCAGGAAGTCTCCGGTTGAATTTGAGGGTTCGGGAAAATGGTGATACCACCGGCATTGGTGGATATGAATTGTTCGGCAATGGTTGGATACCGGTAGCCCTGACCATAAGAATAACGCAGGAATGTAGCCTTCGCTAGTTTCAGATTCAGACCGGAGCGGAAGATTGGTTTGAGCACATCCTCCTTTCCATTGATCCGGAAATATTCTCCCCTGAAACCGAGCGAAAGGCTTAGCACCTTCCATAATTTTTTATCCAGCTGGGTGTAAGCAGCCCAGTTCTCCAAGTGGTTATACCTCGATCCGCTGGCCGAATAAAGATTGGAGGTAACATAGGTCTGATTCATGACGATTCCTCCGGTAAAATTTAAACCTTCAATGGCATTCAGTTCCTTGGACACCTGATACTCTCCGTAATAGACATTGCTAAGGTTGCTTTGATTATTCGAAAGGTTATTGAGCGTATAAAAATATCTTCCTTTAAGGCTGTGTTTAAATCCGCCTGGAGTAAAATAGCTTATATAAGGATCCAGATAACCCATCGTGATGTCCTGAAGAGTCATGGTATGAGGGTAGGACTTGTAAATGCCATTAGAGTCATTGCCCCAGACCAGTGAAAAATTATTATGACTTTGCATGAAGTTTCCATTCAGGCCGATAGCAAGTCCGGTAATTTTTTTGGGTCTCCAGCGGAGGTTCCAGTTGAAACGAGCCGAACGTTGACCCACCTGATTTTCTGAAATAGTATCATAGGTAATCCGTTTGTTGGCTGTAGGTTGATTCGGGCCAATGTAATTGTGATCATAGGTTCCGTTGATTCCAATGACATAATCGATTTGTTTAACCCTTTCGGAGTGAAATGCATTTACACCAGAGAATCCTGCAGTACCACCCCACCATTTGGCCGAAGGATCAGCCGGACTGCTATACACACCCGCATACATCCGGGCACTGGTTACTGGCTTATCTCCTGCATAACCGGTAAGGATATTGATTGTACCACTCAATGCGGCTGATCCATAAAGAACGGATGAAGCTCCTTTGATCACTTCCACCTGAGCAATATTTTCTACCGGAATAAAAGTCCATTCTGTTTTTCCGGCATCTCCGGAAAGTATGGGCATGCCATCAATCAAGGTAGCCACACGGCTTCCAACCCCAAAGCTGAAACCGCTGCCTCCGCGAATCTGGGGTTCACTGTCAAGAATGTTCAGGCCAGGAACCTGCTCCAAGGCTTTATCTATGCTGGTCGTGTTTTTTTGTTCGATAAGCTGGGGCCTCAGCACCTCCATGGAAACAGTAATGTCCTCGAGCTTTTGTTCAAATTTTCCAGCCGAAACTACTACGATGTTGAGATTTCTTGCCGTTGAATGAAGCAGTACATTGTAAATGGAGATTTTCGCAGAATCTATAAACACCCTGAATGTATCGGAGGTCATTCCAAGAAAAGAACAGATAATGGTATGTTTACCGGAAGGCAGGGTCATTTCAAAATTTCCGTTAACATCGGAGACGGTACCTAGGGATTTATCCTCCCTGTCCATCAGAATAGACCCGGTAACAGATTCTTTGTTTTCTGCATCAATGACCGTTCCTTTAAGGGTACCGGTCGACTGGGCAATAAAAACACGAGTCTGCAGCAACAAGAAAACGAATAAGATGACTTTTTTCATTCATGAAAAATTTACCAGAGCATCTTTAATGCACTGGTAAATCTAAAAGTGAATAGCTGAATGGTATTATTTCTGAACGATTATTTTACCGTTGTTCAGAGGAGTTCCCTGCTCGTTGAAGATGGTGTACAGGTATGAACCGGCACTCATGTTTCCGGTATCAATCTGATTCGTCGATTCATTCACAGGGTAGGAGGCAACCTTCCGTCCGGTGATTTCATAAAATTCGATATGTGCCCTTGTCTGATTGGTATTGAAAATGCTGAGGCTGACAGTAGCTGGATTTGGCCCTACGTGAAAACCACTGGCCAGTTCCTGCTCCTTAATACCGGTAGCATTAAAAATGAGATCGAGGTCATCCACAAAAAGAGTGGTTCCAACCTGTTGGCCACTTGCTCCTTTGCTAGATGAAAGGAGCCACTGGGCGGTAGTAACACTATTCGTGCTCTTATACCAAACCGGAGCAGAAAAGCGTACATATGCAGGAACAGCGGTTAGGGTGCAGTTGAAACGTACAAAACCAATGGTATCGGTATTGGAAGAACCCGTAAGAAGAATTTGCATAAACCCGTGATCTGAAGACCCAGGGGTGCTTTTATACCAGCCTACAATACTGTCAGGACGGCCCGTGTATGCAATCCCTCCGGTAATAGCTTGTGTTCCGGTGTTGATGGTTCCGGTGGTAACGATTCCGTTCGCATTTGTTCCGAGAACAGAGGTTGTAACAAGCTTGACAGCGGCAGCTCCACCATGGAAGTCTCCGGCAGCAGTTGCTTTATAGCAAGTCACAGCCCCAAAACCGGCTGTGGTTGAATTAAGATCATTCCAGCCGGTAGCATCGTCGTAAGCTACGGTGCTGACGGTATGAGTCCATGTTTCAAATCCGGCATTCGGAGTGGCTGCATTTTGTCCGTGAGCAGCGAAGCCGGTTATAAATAATAGAGAAAGAATTACGTAAGATTTTTTCATGATAAGGGATTGGGTTAAGTGAGCAAATATAGCGATTTAAGCATGAATGCCGGAGCTTTCAGGAATTTCAACCCAATCGCCATGCTTTTTAATGAGATTTATAAGAGCATCCACAGCCCCTTCGGAGTCTATGTTTCTTTGTACTATCTCCTTCCCCTTATAGAGTGTAATCTTTCCAGGACCTGTTCCAACATAGCCATAATCGGCGTCTGCCATTTCACCAGGCCCATTTACAATACATCCCATGATTCCAATCTTCACTCCTTTGAGGTGATTGGTCCGGTCTCTGATTTTAGCAGTCGTCTCCTGAAGGTCGAAAAGAGTCCTGCCACAAGAGGGACAGGAAATATATTCTGTCTTTGATATACGGGTGCGTGTAGCCTGAAGCAAACCAAAACTCATGGAATTAATTTCTTTTCTAGGCATCAATCCTTCTGCTTCAATCCAGATTCCGTCGCCCATGCCGTCGAGGAGAAGTCCCCCGATATCCGTAGAACCATAAAGTTGAATTTCTTCGGCTGTACAATTAGTATAAGTCCTTTGCAGAATTACAGGGTTTGGAATCTCCTTCTGATCGAGGTGGATGATCATGTTCCTCAGAGTCTGCATTGCACAGTTATCCGAAGTATGAAGTACAAGGACCGCCGTTACAGGAAGAGTAGATAGAGAAAGTACAAAGTGTTCATCACATCGTACAAAATGAACTCCGGTTTTAACATTTTCCGGAAGATACGTCTCCGCAGAATAGAGCGGGTAATGCCGTGGCAAAGAGCTGGAATGTTCAGGGCTCTCCGCGTCAAAAATCACGCTCAGGGTTCCCGGAAGCTCAAAGTCAACCTTATTTTTTCCGACATAAATAAAATCACAGGCCTGGTCGCTGAGGTTCCATTTGTCGAGTGGTACGGAATAGGCATACCCGGCTGCAAACAAAGATGCGGCTGAAATTTTATCCAGCTTGCTGAAATCAGCCACGACCCGGGGAACATGATGTCCACCGATATTCAGAATCTCGGAAGATTTCCGCTTACTGTGTTCATAAGGATCGTAAGGAAGATCCACAGAAGGAGCTGCTTTCTCCGTTGTGAATGGACGGTGCGTGTACCTTTCAACCAGATTTCGGGCGACAGGGATTTCGTATTCAGGTTCTTCGGTTAACGAAACACGGACGGTATCTCCCAATCCATCTTCCAATAAGGTTCCGATACCCACGGCAGATTTAATCCTGCCATCTTCTCCATCACCGGCCTCTGTTACCCCCAGGTGTAGTGGATAGCACCTTCCGGTCAACCTCATCCGTTGAGCAAGCAGCCTGTATGCTTGAACCATAACCAGTGTGTTGCTGGCTTTCATGGACAGGACAATGTGGTGATAGTTTTCTTCTTCACAGATCTGCAAAAACTCCATCGCACTCTCTACCATACCCAGTGGAGTATCTCCATATCTGCTCAAAATACGGTCGCTCAGTGAACCATGATTGGTTCCAATCCGCATAGCGGTTCCGTATTCCTTGCATATTTTAACCAGAGGGCTGAAACGTTTCCTGATTCGTTCTAGTTCTGCTTCGTAGGAGCTGTCGTCATAATCGATGTGTTCGAATTTCTTTTTGTCTGCATAGTTGCCAGGATTCACTCTCACTTTTTCTACCACCCGCGCAGCATATTCAGCTGCATTCGGTGTAAAGTGGATATCGGCAATCAATGGCGTCTTATATCCACGTTTACGGAGTTCATTTTTGATCAGTTCCAGGTTCTTCGCTTCATTCAGACTCGGAGCCGTGATACGAACCAGTTCACACCCAGCTTCAATCATCCGGATACTTTGTTCGACGGTTTTAGTCGTATCCATAGTATCGGTAGTGGTCATAGACTGGAGTCGGATAGCATTCTTTCCCCCGATTCCAAGATCTCCAACCATCACTTCCCGGGTCAGGAAACGGGAGTAGGAGGTGAGGCTATTGCAGTAAGGTTTAATAAGAGTCATTTCGTTATTAAAGGTAAGGATTATTTTGTTCAGGAATTCAGTTTTGCATCCTCCAGTGCCTCTTTCCGGAAATGACTTTTCAGTACTGCATTGCCGAATACCAAGGCCAGAATCACGCCGGTCTCTATGTAAAAGGAGGGTTTCATTTTTTCATGGAAGATCATCCACGCCAGGATGATGCCATAAACGGGTTCGAGGTTGACCGATAACACAACAGTATAAGGACTGATTTCCTTCATGATAGAGACGCTGACTACAAATGTAAAAGCGGTGCAGGCAATACTCAGAATCGCAAGCCAGAGCCAATCCGTTCCGGAGAGTTGGAAGAACGAGGTACTGAAATGGCTGGTGCAAATGAAATATACGGTCATAAATAAAAACCCACCGATCATTTCATAGAACGTAATCGTCTTCGGTTCGTAAGTTCTGACGAGGATCCCATTAAACACAGCAAACAGAGCAGAGGTCATGGCTCCTAATAAGCTGAAGATAACCACGGCCTGGTTTGGATTCAACACCGATTCAAGCAGGTAGTGAGTTCCAGGTTTGACAATTAATGTAGTGTCGGAGATCAGATAAATAATTCCGAAAACAACCGCACCAAAAAAAACTTCATACCAGATGATCTTACGTTTATAAAAGAAGGGCTCCATAAAAGAAACAAAGAAAGTACCCGAAGAAAAGCATACCAGGCCAACGGATACATTGATCTTGACCGCTTCATAAAAGAAGATCCAATGGACGGCTACAACGATGCCCACACCGAGGAATTTTAAAATCCCCTTCCAGGTCGTAGCAATGGAGGTCTTCATGAACTTCAGAAAAATGAAGATAGACACGGCTGCAATGAGGGTTCGGTACCAGGTCAAATCAAAAGCACTCACGGTAATGAGTTTCCCGAGTATGGCCGTCCAACCCCAGATGAAGACGATGAAATGGAGAAGGAGGTAGTTTTTGCTTTTGTTCACGGGGCATAAAGATACGAAGGATGGACATAGCCATAGGGCGAGCTGGCTTCTTTCCCGGCATTTTCGTATCTTTATGAAACCGGTTTCCATGAAAGACTACTACCAGATACTTGGCGTCAGCCGGATTGCTTCCCAGGAGGAAATCAAGTTGGCATACCGAGCTCTAGCCAAACGTTTTCATCCCGATCTCAACCCCGGAAACCGTGCTGCAGAGGAACGATTCAAAGAAATAACACTTGCTTATGATACCCTTTCGGATGAAACATCCCGGAAGAGATACAATCTGAAGCAACTTTATGGTGGAAGTGTTTTTGCATCCCCAACAAATCCTGCTCAGGAAAAAGAAGAGGCAAGGAAGGAATATGCCAAACGAATGGCTTATGCAAGACACAAAGAGAAAAAACTAGCGCACGAAAAATCATACCGCAAACGGGCCATCATTATTGGTATTTGTATTGCAGTGCTGATCACCATCGGACTCCGAATTCCAGGTGAACAAAGTGAACGTGAAAGAAGGATGCAGGATTTCATCGATAAAAATCATGGAAGTTTTCTCCATCCTGAAAAAGCAAAAAATTTCGTACAGTCTATCCAAACGGCTGATTCACCGTACGACAGTATTTTCGGTGAAGGGATTTACCAGGACCCCACCGGTCATGCGCTTCATTTCTCCAATCAATTGAAACAGGATGTGGTTGCTTGTCTCATTGACGAAAAAAGCCCCCTCCGCCGGATGAGAAACGAATTTATCCGTGCCGGGGAATGGTATACGATGGCTGAACTGCCGGATGGAAAGTATAAACTGTTGTTATTCAAAGGGAAAGCCTGGAAACCAGGGGCCCTTTTGCTGAATAATAAGGTCAGGGGTTCTTTTGTCCGTGATACCGGCTTTTATTCCTCTTCAGGGTATACTATAATAATGAGTAAAAAACAGGAAAGGGACGAAGACATCTATATGACCCGAAGCATCTCCATAACAGATTCCCTTTTGACCCATCTGACACCCATTCATGCCCGGGAATTCTTCCAATAAGGCAGAAATGAGCCCAAAGGAGGATTATTTTTTCTTTATCTTAATTTATTCTTATTCCCCCTTTCTTCGCCTAAAATGCGTTGATCGATTTGCAACATCCAGCATTTCAGTATATTAAGAATCAATTCGTCCTGCGCAGGAAACAGGGTCTTCTCCTTTGTAAGCCCTGAATTCAGGCCTTTTCACGGGCTTAGGTAAAAGGTCTCGCTTTATTTCGTAATTTTGCACCTTATTTGATAAGAACATGCAGAAAATCAGGAACATAGCAATCATTGCTCACGTTGACCACGGAAAGACGACGCTGGTGGATAAGATGCTTCTTCAAGGGAAGCTATTCAGGGATAATCAGGACAAAGGAGAACTGATTCTGGACAATAACGATTTGGAGCGGGAACGGGGAATTACGATCCTGGCCAAGAACGTATCTGTAACCTACAAAGGCTTCAAGATCAATATTATGGACACTCCAGGCCACGCCGATTTTGGCGGGGAAGTGGAGCGTGTATTAAACATGGCGGATGGGGTATTATTACTCGTTGACGCCTTTGAAGGCCCCATGCCACAGACCCGTTTTGTACTTCAGAAAGCCCTTGAACAGGGAAAGAAGGCGATCCTGGTTATCAATAAAGTGGACAAGCCAAACTGCCGCCCCGACGAGGTGCATGATAAAGTTTTCGATTTGTTCTTTAACCTGAATGCAACAGAAGAGCAACTCAATTTCATCACGGTTTATGGATCCTCTAAACAAGGATGGATGGGTGCTGATTGGAGAACTCCTACAACAGATATTTCTTATCTCCTCGACCGGATTATAGATTTCGTTCCTCCTGCACCGATGAACGAAGGTTCACTGCAGTTGCAGATTACCTCTTTGGACTATTCAACATTTGTGGGTCGTATTGCAGTGGGCCGAGTATTCCGCGGAACGATTCGTGAAAACATGAACGTTTCCCTGGTGAAACGTAATGGAACGATCATCAAGAATAAAATTAAAGACCTCTTTACATTTGAAGGCCTTGAAAAGAAAAAGGCTACAGAGATCAGTTCCGGTGAAATTGTTGCCGTAACCGGTATTGAAGGATTTGAGATTGGGGATACCATTGCTGATTTCGAGAACCCTGAAGCGCTTATTCCAATTCCAATCGATGAGCCTACTATGAGTATGCTCTTCACGATTAATACTTCCCCTTTCTTTGGTAAAGAAGGAAAGTTTGTGACTTCCCGTCACTTGCGTGACCGTCTCTTTAAAGAACTGGAAAAAAACCTGGCGATGCGTCTGGAAGAAACAACTTCTCCTGATTCTTACCTGGTTTATGGACGCGGAATCCTTCACCTGTCTATTCTTATTGAAACGATGCGCCGGGAAGGTTACGAGCTTCAGCTCGGTCAGCCACAGGTTATCATCAAGGAGATTGACGGTGTGAAAAACGAACCGATGGAAATCCTGACGATAGATGTTCCGGAAGAAAGTTCCGGAAAAGTAATTGAGCTGGTGAGTCAGCGTAAAGGCGATATGCTGGTTATGGAACCTAAAGGAGATCTGCTCCACCTCGAATTTGATATCCCGGCACGCGGAATTATCGGTTTGAGAAATAATATCCTTACCGCTACAGCGGGTGAAGCAATCATGGCTCACCGTTTCAAAGCATATGAGCCTTGGAAAGGCCCGATCCCCGGACGTAATGCAGGGGTTTTGATTTCCAAAGAAAAAGGAGTTGCTGTTGCTTACTCAATTGATAAGCTTCAGGACCGTGGTTCTTTCTTTATAGAACCAGGTGATGAAGTATATATGGGTCAGATCATCGGAGAACATATTCGTCCGGATGACCTGGTCATCAATATGTGTACTGAAAAGAAGCTTTCTAATATGCGTGCTTCCGGAAGTGATGAAAAGACCCGTATCGCTCCAAAGATTAATTTCTCTCTGGAAGAAGCCATGGAATATATCCAGGGTGATGAATATGTAGAGATCACACCGAAATCTATCCGGATGCGTAAGATTCACCTGGATGAGAATATGCGTAAGCGTTCCTCCAAGGCTATCGAAGCATAAATCCTATTTTACTTTAAAACGGTGAATCCTGACAAGTTTTGTCAGGATTCATTAATTTAGGGCTGTTCTAAATCCAACAATCCTTGATGACAATAAGACTTTCCTTTCTTATTGCAGTTTCCACAATACTGTTTACGGGTTGTGAGAAACTGATTGATCAGAATAAGGTAATAGGCACCTGGGTTATTCACAAAGACAGCTCAGAGATGCGACTGGTCATTTCCCACGACTCTCTCCAAATCAGTTATCCACCCGGGAACGAGAAAAACCGCTATCAGTATATGTGGAAGCAGGACGAAGCACCGGGCTTGATGGAATGCTATCAGGTTCAGTATACCGACCAAACACACCGGGAAATGAAGACGACCCCCTACCGGTTATTTGTGGTTCGTGTTTCAGTCGACTCACTCACCATCTTTATCCCATCGCTCAAGACCAAGTTCGCTCTGAAAAGAGAATCGAAATAAAAAACCCGCAGGAAAAGAGATCCTGCGGGGAGGTATTAAAGAAAAATATCCTTTTAGGGTTTTGCAGCCTTCGGAGCTTCTTCGGCCATAAGAGATTTAGCGGCTTCCATCATCATTTTCATGTTTTCTTCTTTGAAGGGCTCTTCATTGTTGCTGTTGTGGTTGTCAACAATAGCAAAGTTCATGGTTCCGATTTTCATGATGCAGTACATGTGTACTTCGGGTTTCAGATCGGCAATCTGTTGTTCGTAGATTACGGCAGCCGGCTCATCCAGGATCCAACGTTTTACTTTTTTAGGGTCTTCCGCTGAAATCATCGACTTCTGCTTTGCCATATCGGCAATTTCTCCATCTCCTGTATTGATAATGATGTCGAAATTGTTTCCTCTTTTAATCTCCACACCAGCTTGCTGGTTGATGACAAGGGGGCTGTTGATCTTGGTAGAATCCGGAATGAGGATGCTGGCAGAGAACCCATAAGGGTTCAGATCAATAATTTGATATCCTGCCGGAGCAACCCGGTTTTCAGGTTTCTTTGGTCCACAGCTGCTGATCACCAGCGCTGATCCTAATCCGAAAAGGCAGAGAATACGTTTCATGTGAGGAAGAATTTGGTTTGATGAGCAAATATAGAACAATTCGCTAAATTCAACGACATGAAACTTACCTGGAAACCTTATACCCTTCAGTTCAAACATCCTTTCCGTATCGCTCATGGTGTGAGGACAACAACTCCCGTTCTTTTCACTTGCATCGAACAAGAAGGTTGCATCGGTTATGGTGAAGCGTCCATGCCTCCTTATTTGGGAGAAACGCATGAAACGGCCATAGCTTTTCTTCAGAAGGTGAATCTTAAAAAGTTTAACGGTCCGCAAGACATTGGATCGATCATGGAGTATGTGGATCAATTGGAGAATAAAAACACCGCGGCAAAAGCTTCCATAGATATAGCCCTGCATGACCTGAAAGGGAAATTAGAAGGTAAACCGGCCTATAAAATGTTAGGGGCTGATCCTTCCCTTACCCCTTATTCCTCTTTTACGATCGGCATGGATTCGGAAGACAGGATAAGACAAAAGGTAATCGAGTCGGGCGATTTTCCCATTCTTAAAGTAAAGCTTGGAGGAAGTGAGGATATGAAAATCCTGGATACGGTTAGAGCCTGTACCAGTAAACCTCTTTCGGTAGATGTGAATGAGGGATGGAAAGACCGACAACAGGCGCTTGACTTTATATACAGGATGAAGGAGATGAACGTTTCTTTCGTTGAGCAGCCTTTTGAAAGATCCAATACGGAAGATCAGGTCTGGCTGAAAGAAAGAAGCCCCCTTCCGCTTATCGCAGATGAATCATGCAGAAGATTTGAAGATATAGAGAGTTGTCGTCACCTTTTTCATGGAATCAACATTAAACTGATGAAATGTACCGGGTTGTTTGAAGCAAAGAGGATGTTGGAGGAAGCGAAGAAACACCACCTTCTTCTGTTAATAGGATGCATGTCGGAAACGAGCTGTGCCATTTCTGCTGCAGCGAGTCTTACTCCGTTTGCAAACTGGGCCGATCTCGATGGGCCTTTATTGATTTCAAATGATGCTTTCGATGGGATTTATTTTGAAAAAGGAAAAATAAGACTGTCTGAATGTCCTGGTATTGGTGCGATTCCGCGGGTTGGGGTATTTGTGTAGGGAGGAGGGAAAACAAAAGGAAAAAAAAAGGCTCCCTGAGGGAGCCTTTTCCAGAATTACTTCTTTTTAGAAGCTTTTTTCTTAGCTGCTTTTTTTGCTGGCTTCTTGGCCGCTTTCTTTGCTGCTTTTTTTGCTACTTTTTTTGCCATGGTTTTTGGTTTTTGAATTTATTTGATACGAAGTAAGAAAAATTTCGCTTCCAAAAAAAATATATCGCAAGTATTTTTTCAACACGAGCGTGTTGATAACGTTGCGGGTGCATGTTGAGTTAACATGCTTATTCAGTTTCGGAATTCACGTGATGGGGAAAAAACTAAACGAAATAAAAAAATGCACGTCTCTGAAAGAACTATGAACAAAGGGTTTCAGAGTATTTCGTTTTTAATTTCATCACTTCAAAGAAAGCGTTTGATTCTGTTTTAATGTCTCATTCGCTGATGCAATATACAATGATTTGATGAGGAGAATCAGATAATTATTTTTTTATTTTTCCTTTATCTATCTTCGTTGCCGGAAATTATGGAGTCATTCGCGATAAACATAGGTGATTTTGCTCTTTCAGAACCAGTAACAGCAATCTCCGATTTACTTTTAACCCTGCTCTGTCTTAGTGTTTGCAAGCTTTTGCAGAGAATGAGCGGAAAGAATTCAGCCATCACTTACTGGCAATTATTCTTCTTCGGAATGAGCTTATCGGTTTTAACCGGAGTCTTTGTCCATGGCTTCCGTCACTATCAGACCGAGGAGCAGCATTATCTCACGTGGATGCTCATGAATTCAATCACCGGATGCAGTGTATACTTTGCCCAGCTCGCCACATCCCGAAGTGTATTGAAGGATACCAGGCAGGGAAATATCCTCCGCATGATCGCACAGGTTCAAATTCTCGTTTATCTGACCTGTCTCTTCTTCATCCATAGCTTTATGGTGGTCAAAATCCAGATCGCTGCCGGAATGGTTCCAGTCATGGTCATTTATATTATGAATTACCGAAAAGGTGGAAAAGGGGGTGGATGGATAGGATTGGGTATTGGTCTGTCATTCTTCTCCGCAGTCTTTCATACCCTCAAGCTTTCAATCAATGAAAGGTGGTTCAACTACAACGACCTTAGTCATGTCTTTATCACCGCAAGCTTTATCATGATAGCAGCAGGGGTAAAGATTTACCACCGGAACACGCTGAATGTTCCAGTGGTAAATAAGTAGAGGCCGTTTGCTATTTCCCCACACTCACCCTGATCCCTTCCGAATGGCTTCCGAACTCGGGTGCATACATACACTCTATATTCGTGATGCCATTGGAGAAGTTTCCGCTATGGGTAACCATCAGAGGGTATTCAAATACATAGTTGCCCTTGGGTAGGGATGAGAAAAAGAAATTTGTACTCGCATCCCGGGTACTCTCATAATAACCGAGTCCGTCCTGCCATTTATACTGAGAGATCACATTGGTGGGCTCGAAACAGGAAGCCCTCATGTCTTTCATGTGTACATACTCCATATCCCGGTCTACCCTCAGCTCTATTCTGACTTTAACCTTGTCGCCGGGTTTAAGTTTGGTTTCTGCGGTGATGGGTTCAATAACCGGTCCGGAAGCCGTGTTGTGTTCCACAAAAAGTTTTTTAGTTAGTTTCAAAGGGGTGTCATGAGGAGTTATCTTGTCGAGTTGCTCGAAGTATTGCCAGTAAACTGCACCCCAGCTTACTCCTTCATCTTTCTTGGCTACGGTAACCTGGCCCATATCGGTTTTGATCTCGTCCCCGCTCCAGCTCTTCTTGAAGTATCCGGTTCCGGCTTCCACCTTTACATCCTCCATCTTTTTCGGATCAACAACCAATTCTCCCAGTTTGATCTCTACATTGCTCTCTGTGGAGAGCCAGTTAGTGCCTCTGAGCAAAAGAGCATAACAAGCTTCGGTAGTTGCCTTGGTGGTTTTCCAATCCTGGGTCTGCTTTGATTTAAGCAGCCATACTTTCAGGTCATCTACTGATTTCTGATCATGGGTTACCTCATCAAAGGCTTCTATAAGGAGGGCTTGGCATTCGACAGGAGCCTGATACCAGTAAAAGCCTTCGTAGTTTTCTTTCCAATACATGCCCATCTCTTCACTGGTAATCGAATTCTCCTTGAGGCTCTTCATAATGTCTGCCGGTACCTTCTTGTCGTCGTAACGGGAAAGTGCCAATGCAATCATTCCCTGCATATACCGTCCTTTGTTCAGCCAATATTTCTGAGCCTGCCCTTTATAGTAGTCGAACGCTTTCTGGTTCTGCCGGTCGATTGGTACATCTTTGAAATAACTTCTGGCATAGAGGTATTGAATGGCTTCATAACCCAGGTGATCATCATTCAGGTGAATCCTGTCATATTGAAGGATCCATTCATAGTCCTTACGGATTTTTGAATCCAGGAACCGAACGCCGTTTTGTACCATCGTCCAGGTTTTAGAATCTTTCCGGATATTCTGCACACCCAGATGATCTAGATGCCCCATTCCGGTAATGATATGTTGAGTGATGTACCGGTCTTCCGGCATTCCTTCAAACCAGGGCCATCCTCCGTTGGAGGTCTGCATTTTCTGAAGTTTACGAAGAGCAGCATCCAGCTCATTACTCATCTTGTTCAGATCGAAGAGTAACCCTACTCTTTTTTTGCGTTCACTTTCATTTTTGGCATCCAGCACCCAGGGTGTTTCTTCCAGCATGAGTGATTTGAGCTCCTGGTTTTTCTGGAGATTGGAAAGCAGGGCATCCGGGCTCTGATTCTTCCAGGAATCGAATACGGCTTTAATCTTTGGACTGGAGTTGGCGATATGAGAAGCAATGCTGTTGGCATAAAACCTGCTGAAGGTTTGTTCAGCACATTCATAGGGATATTCAATGAGGTAGGGTAATGCCTGCACTGCATACCAGGCCGGATTGGCTGTAAACTCTAAGGTGAGTTTATGGTTTCGAAGGGTCGTGCTGTGATTGTTCTGAGCGATAAACTTATCAAAGTTAAAGACTTTGGTTTGTTTACCCCTTATAGGAAGGGGCATAGACTCTGTAACCAGCATCCGGTTCGTAAGCACAGGCACGGCCATTTCCTCTCCATCAGAGAAGGTTCCTGATTTCGCGACTACTTTATAAGTAAGAGCTCCCAGTCCTTCCGGAATTTTAATATCCCAGCTCAAAACGGTGCTCGCTCCTTTACCTACCGTAAAGTTTTGGGCGCTGACTTTATTTATGAGGAGCAGGTCATCCACCGGTTTCATGCTCAAGGCATCAAAGAACATCAGTTGGGCTGTTCCTTCCAGTTTTGTTTCGGCCATGCTTGTAATTTTGGCTGTGAAAGTCATCGCATCTCCCTCCCGGAAGAAACGGGGAGCATCCGGAACGACCATAAGCTCTTTCTGGGTGACGAGGGTATTACCGATGCTTCCGTATTTTAAATCCTTCGTATGAGCAAACCCCATCATCTTCCAACGGGTGAGTGCTTCGGGTACGGTAAACTTGACGATGACCTCTCCCTGTTCATCGGTACTGAGTGTTGGGAAGAAGAACGCTGTTTCTGCAAAGTTGCTTCGGGCTTTAACACTACCGGGGTTGTTTCCGCCTTTGCCACCTTTTTCTTTTTCTGCCGTACCTGAACCACCCATGGGTCCTCCATCCACAAAATTATCCATCTCGTCGGCCACTTTATCTCCATCTGCCTCCGTCCTATCTAAAGCTCTTTTTTTGTTGGCATGTACAGATTCTGAGTTTTTAGTTACGGTCTTCTCTTCCATGTCTGGTGCTGCAGCAGGTGTCGATACCGCCATGCATGCTTTTGTTGTGGATCCGGTAGTAACGGCATATCCATTTCCACTTCCACCAGAGTCGTAGCGATAGTTATAATACCCTCCCCAGAAAGAACACCCGAACCAATCCAGACTTTCGTAATATCGATAGGGGGTCTCCTTATAACGGTTCCATTCATCGGCATAAAGCTGGGTGCTTACCGGACCGAATGTTTCGCCTACCGTCCAGTAGATGCTCGAATAAAATGAATTATAGATGCTGAAATCCCAATAGTTCGGACGGAAGGCATCCAGGGAGGCATCATAAAGAGTAGTAATCATTTCAGCGGCCACTTTTTCGCCATTCTTGCCTTTGATCTTCAACTTCCATTCTTCCTGCTGTCCAGGTTCCAGTTTATCGCGGAAGGTTTCGAAGGTGATATCGAGTTGTTTATTGGTCCAGGGAACATAAACGGTTCCGTCATGCTGGTAAGTACGGTTATGCTTCACACACATAAAATGGTAGGCAAAACCGCCCCGGTCGTTTTCAGTGATCGGAATCTCTATCAGCTTCTGCTCTCCATTCAGGCTCAGCCATTCTTTCTTCATAGGCCGGTTCTTGTACTCCACCTCGAACAGCACTTTCACATCGTCCTTGCTTCCCACAAGAATTCGGGCTTTGTCGCCGGGTTCTCCATCTGCTTTCAATACATTGAAGTAATCAAATTCAGGAGCAGCTACGGCCGTTTCCTTCTCTGAATAAACGGAGAAGTAGGTGAGGGTCTTCACATCTTCACCGAAACGATCGGTGCAATGTCCTTCGAGCACATAATAACCCTGGGCCCACTGTTTTATATTGGTAAGCCGGAGGGTGTCTACTTTTTCCTTCATCCGGGGTGCCAGAACAGTACCGGTATTCGCGCTGGAATTCTCGAAGAGTGTTTCAAAGACTTTATTGCCCCGGTCCCATTTATACATATTATCTTCTTCTGCAATAGGGTCATTCGGGAATGCGGCGTAGTATTCCTCTTTGCTCATCAGAAACCGGTCGGCCCTCTCCCATTGTCTTTTTCTGAAAACTCGGTCTGGCTCTTTGAGTTTATAGATCTCAATCTTTCCTTTTCCAGGTTCAAATTGACCATTGAGGTTAGCCGTGTTGATGGCAAACTTTTGCGATTCCTCCTTATTCATCTTGTCGGGGATATACATACTCAGGGTCATCGCCTTATATCCAATACTTACATAACCGGTGCTACTGTGTGTTTCTCCGTTGAGGTCGGTTACATCTACGTAAATAGTATATTGATAAAGAGGGCTGTATTCTTTGGTGAAGTTATGATCGGGAATAGCTTTGAAATTGATCACATATCCTCCGGTATCATTGGTGGTGGTCACTCCGTTGGTAATCTCCATTTGAGGGGAATTTGGATAATAGCCTCTCCACCAATAAAACCAGGAAGGGAAGGAAGCATCCCTCACCACTCTGTACTTCACCCGGGCTCCGTCAATATTGGCACCGGAATAGGCTTTCGCGATTCCTCCTACTTTTACCTCATCTCCCAGGCGGTAAACTCCAACAACCGGTTTGACGGTAACTTCAAATTTGGGCCTTTTGTATTCTTCCACAGAGAAATATTTGGATCCATAACCATCGGTGATGTACATCTGTCCATTCATAACACCCTGAGGGGAGGTGAAGGTGCCGGTAAAGCTTCCATATTCGTTGGTGATCAAATCCAGACTGGAAATTTTCTGCTGGTTGACATCATAGAAAGTAACCGTAACCGGGCGGTTGGTGAGGATCTCATTGACGTCACCATCGGTTTGAATGCAGATTCCTTTGAAGTAAACGGTCTGACCCGGGCGGTAGATTTCCCGATCGGTAAAGAAAAATGTTTTCGGATTTTTTACTTTGGGCTGCTGGTAACCTTTATACTGGTAATAGGAATTGTCGAGATAGAATTTGTCGTTACCATTCGTAAACTCCATATTGAAGTTCCGGTAATCCGTAGCCGGGGGGACTTTAAAATACCCGTTTTCATCCGCAGTAAACTTCTGATCCTTCAGCCATTCATACGTTTGCAACTTATAATTGTATTTCTGTACCCATAGTTGTGCGCTGGTTCCTGCGAGTGGTAATCCGGTTTGCCGGTGCAAGACAAAGAATTCTATACTTCCATCCGTTAATCTCCGGTCTACATAACTTATATTGGATACCCACATCGGTGTATAGGCAATAGCCTGGTACTTGGTAGAAAAGTTTTTATCTGAACCCACGAGCACCATGTAGTGGCCCAAAGGAAGTTCCGGCATTTTTATTTCTACGCTGTGCTGGGAGTAGTCCTTATCGTCAGGCACGGTAAGCTCCCATTCTTTAAAAGCCGGGAGCTTTATATACTGCTTCATCAGTTGATCCCCATAATACCGCTCCTCCCATCTATTGAACTTGTCAATATCCATCTTGGCGATGCGCACATAAACCTTGTTCACGTTTTTATAAGTAAATAAAGCACGGAAGGGCTTATCAGGTCCGTTTACCTTTTCGGTAACCAGCAGCATTGATTTTTCCTGAATGCTGTTTTGCATGCCGAGACATTGTCCGGCCCCAAATGATTTTGGAAACTTATCCATAGCATCTTGAAAAATGTTCATGGCGGTTTTCTTTTCCCATTTATAGTTTTCCCCGTTCAGGGGGGTGTATTTGACCCCAAGTTGATAGTGCCACAAGCCTATTTCATACATCACTTCACTCATGGAGGCATTGGAAGGGAATTTTCCTTGTAGTTCGGTTTTCAGGTCAAGCAGCGTTTGGAGGTAGGTGCTGTCTTTATTTTCAAATGTTGCGTGTGAATGGATAAGATTCAAACGTTTGAGTTCAGCATCTACAAATGCAGCCGGATCTTTATCATTGCGGTGAAAAGCGATAACCTGCTGCAGATCCTGGAGGGCATAGAACTTCATAGACATAGAATCCTTAGAAGCAAGCTTCACTCCGATGAACTTATCAGCCGGTGCCAGATATAAGGGGTTGTCTACCTCAAAGCGATCAGCCGGGCGGGTGATATCCGGTTCTTCGGCTGAGAAGAAATCAATCGCCCGGTGCTCCAACAGATCGAATAGCGTAGAACGGTATTTCCTGGATTCGGGATATTTATTCAGTACATCATCGTAAAGACCTATCGGAACATTTTTTAAACTGTCGAGGTTTTGGATAGAGAGTTGATATTCCTTGATGCACTGATCCACGAGATGATTCAGGTCCCAGGTCGTTACATCATTGTTATTGAAATTAACGGTTTGGGTACGGCTCTGAAATTTCCAACGGTTGTTGGTATAATACTGCCAGTATATTTCTCCTAACATAGAATGGATGACCGGTTGCAGCGGATATTGGGAAGAGGCAGCTTCTGCTTTTAAAAAAGAAAGGGCTTTTTCGGTGGAATATTCCTCCATCTGTGCTTCCAATCGAAGCTTATACATGATAGCCTTCACGGTCTGAGCTGCATTATGTTCAGCCTTGGCTTTGTCATAAATGCCCATCACTACTTCAAGGGCTGATTTTGTGAGTCCTTTGTTAATGAAAGAGTCGGCTTTGACCCACTCTTTATCATAGGTTCCACCTTTGGGAAAAGAATAATGTGTTTTAGCTCCGGAACTGGAATGAACCCCAAAGATTCCGGCAATGATTAGACAGGAGAGTACACTGAAAAGGAAGATCTTTTTGAAAGTAGTCATAGGAAGAGTATCTGTTTGGACTTAAGATGCAAGTTAGATCAAAAATCCATAAACAATTTTAGCCAAACGGCTTTCGTAAGCTCTTCTAGCGTTTTCTTAAGCGTAGGAAGATCCAATGGAGGCTACGAAATGACCTGTTTAATTAGCTGTACCATTTTTTTAAGCTTCCAAACCGTAAATGGAAGCTTCCAAACTACTTTCTTAAGCTTCTATGCCGTTTTCTTAAGTTGAGATAGTATAAATGGAAGCTTCCAAACTAATTTCTTAAGCTTCCGTACCGTTTTCTTAAGTTCAGATTGTATAAATGAAAGCTTCCAAACTAATTTCTTAAGCTTCCATCCTCATTTTTTAAGATAATACGGCAACTCTTTGAGTTTCCAAACCCATTTCATAAGCTTCCAAATCGCATTTAAAAGCTCTTGTACCATTTTCTTAAGCTTAAACATGACCTATGGAAGCTTACGAAAAGGGTACATTAACTTACGGAGTACAAATCATAACTTAGAAAGTGCTTTTAATAGCTTCCGGGTTCACTCTCTCTGCTTAAGAAGGGAGTGCATTAGCTCAAAAAAGGGTAGAGAAGCAAATGAAGTGACAATCTTAATTATCGGAAACACTCTTTGAGTTGGTGCCCCCGCGTCATTACCTTAAAAAGCACGCTCTTTGTTTCCATTTTCACTTCATTTACTTAAAGAAGCACTTTTTCACGTTCCATACCCTGTTCATGAACTTAAAGGAATCGTATAATCGGCAATAAAGGCTCGGCAATTAAAGTAATTGACTGATTTTTAGTAAGATACGGTTTCAAGAAGGAAAGGTGGAGGTATACCTATATATATGTATACGGGAAGACTACAAAAACGCTTAGGGCTTAGGCTTGGAATCGGGTGACCAGAATCGCCTGATATCCACTTCCGGATTCAAGGAAATCCCATTTTCCAAGTGTTCAATTAAATGATCCCCGAACAATGGTCCGATCATCACTCCTTTACTTCCCATTCCATTGAACATGACGAATTGGGGATGATCCGGATGGACTCCGATCAGAGGCCGGCGATTGATAACGGTTGGACGGATGCCAGCCTGATGATTTACAATTTCGAATGGGAGCTTCAGTACTTTTTTCAAGCGATGAACTAAATCTTCCTTCGCTGCTTCGGTCGGCACTTCATCCAGTTTATCCCAGGCGAAGGTTGCACCTACTTTGTAGAGGCCAGCTCCTATGGGTAGAATGAATACGCCTTTATTCACCACTTCCTCTCTTAGGTATCCGGGTATTTTTACCGTCAGCACTTCTCCTTTGGCAAGATTAAAAGGCATCCATGTAAACCAGGGGTTGGAAGCAGCCAGATGTCCTTCGCAAAAAATAATCCGGGGAGCAGCATATTGCTGATAAGAAACACCTACGTCATTTATCTTCAGCAGGGAGTGATCAAAACGCTCTTCCACCAAAAGCTTCAACGACTTGAAATAAGCCCTGCTTAGATTCATGAAGCTCAGCACATCTACATACCCGGCTCCGCTCACGGAGGCATAACCCATGGGAGCTTCGATAGAAGAAGAAAGAGCAGAACTGTCGTGAATCTCACTCAGGTATTTTCCGACCTCTTCCTTTCGTTTTTTATTCCAAAGGGCGATCTCTTGTTCTTCGGCAAAGAGTTTGAGGAGTTCTTTTTTATAGAAGAAAGTAGAGCCAAGGAGGCTTTCCATTTTATGATAAAAGGATTCCGCAAAAAGGAGTTGCTCATCGGCCATCCAGCTTTTGACCAGGCGTTTAAATACAACCGGGTTGAATAATCCTCCTGCTACTTTGGAACTCGAGGAGAGGCTGGGGTCATCAATGATTTTGATCTTCCTGCCTCTTTCAATAAGCAAATGAGCCATTATAGTCCCGGCCAGGCCCTGGCCGGTGAGGAGGTAATCGTAAAGACGTTGATCTGTCGGATTCATTGGGGAGTAAAAGTAGGGATTAGTTTATTCCCAGAGTCCTGTTACCAGCATTACTACTCAGTCTAATTGCACCTGTAACGGATCGAACTATGGTTTGGCTACCGTTTCAGCTAACAGAGGGGACATAAGAATGCTTAAGAATTACGTATTTATACGGATGGTTCTGTCTTTCCTGCGAAGTACTTTTGCAGCCTAATAGAATAAACAGATTTATTTAATCTATTCGATCACATGTCTGATTTCAAAACAATCACCGAACTAGCCCGCTCGCTGCGAAAGAATCAAACACCATCTGAAGAAAAGCTTTGGCAGGAACTAAGAAACAGAAAGCTGGATGGGTACAAATTTCTGCGTCAGCATCCAATCATTCACGGACAGTTTATGAAGCGATTATTGTTCTTTATCGCTGACTTCTATTGTTGGGAAAAGAAGCTGGTTCTGGAGCTGGATGGAGGTATTCACAAACTTCAAAAGGAATACGATGAGCAAAGAGATCTGATTCTTAAAAATAAAGGGCTAAAAATATTACGAATTGAGAATGAGGAAACAAATGATATGGAGCGATTGAAGCAGAAGTTAAGAATGACCCTGCAGGTGTATTGATCTGTCGCTTCCCACCCACAACTCACCCCCCAACCCCCTCTCTACGAAGTAGAGAGGGGGAGTTAAAAACCGTTTTTCTCCCCCTCTCTGCTTTGCAGAGAGGGGGCCGGGGGGTGAGTTGCAAATTTCCTTACCTTTATCTCCTACAGAAACAACGCTTTTGAAAAAGCCCAAAAAGAAGAACCTGATAGGACGAAGGGAACAAGTTGATTTCCCAGATCTGGGCTTGCAGAATATCACCGCCAAGATAGATACGGGTGCTTATACCTCAGCTCTGCATTGTCATAATATCAGAGTGATAAACGGGATATTGCATTTCCAACTGCTCGATCCTTTGCATCCTGAATTTGAAGATAAGGATCACCAAGCAACCGTTTATGAGCAGAAAGACATCCGTAATTCATTCGGAGAAATTGAACGCAGGTATCTTATTAAGACCCGCCTCAAAATGGGGAAACGGATGATCCGTCTTTCCATTTCTCTGACCAACCGGGGAACGATGCGTTATCCGGTACTGATCGGAAGACGCTTTTTGAAAGACAGATATGTGGTGGATGTTTCACAATTGGATATTGCACTTGCTAACCTTACAACGGAGTATTAACTTAACCTTTGTATGACACTTAAGTACGTCGAAAGAACAAATCATTTATGAAAATAGCCATCCTCTCGCGTAACCCCAATCTTTATTCCACCCGGCGCCTGTTTGAATCAGGGAAGCAGCGGGGACATGAGATGCTGATCCTGGATCACCAGAAATGTGTGCTGGTCATTGAAAAAAGTCACCCTCGTATTTTTTACAAGGGAAAGGAGGTCACAGGTGTAAATGCAGTGATCCCCCGAATAGGTGCATCCGTTACCTTTTATGGAGCGGCTGTAGTACGACAATTTGAACAGATGAAAGTATTTTCAGCGGTGGAATCTCAGGCTCTCGTTCGTTCACGAGATAAACTAAGGAGCCTGCAGCTTTTTGCCAAGGCCGGAGTGGACATGCCGAAAACAGCATTTGCTTCCAGTCCTAAGGATATTGATAATGTGCTCGAACAGGTGGGTGGGGCACCGGCAGTGATTAAACTGCTGGAGGGGACACAAGGCATCGGAGTCATCTTGGCGGAGACATATAATTCAGCCAAATCGGTTATTGAAGCCTTCTTAGGTGTGGAAGTAAACATTCTCGTACAAGAATTTATTGCAGAAGCAAAAGGAGCAGATATCCGTGCATTTATTGTGGATGGACAAGTGGTGGGAGCCATGAAGCGCCAGGGAGCAGAAGGTGATTTCCGGTCTAATCTGCATAGAGGAGGAAAAGCTACCGTTATTACCTTGAGCAAAGAAGAAAAATTAACGGCTATCAAAGCTGTCAAGAAGCTTGGACTGGCAATTGCCGGAGTGGATATGCTTCAGTCGAAACGGGGACCACTGGTGATGGAAGTAAATTCCTCTCCCGGTCTAGAAGGCATCGAAGGAGCAACGGGAGTAGATGTTGCCTCTAAGATTATTGAATATATTGAAAGAAACGAATTCCACGAAGCTCATTAAGTATATGCCGAAGCAGATCATTATCAATAAACAGATTATCAAGCCGGGGGAGAACAGGGAAGTAAATATGAATATGTACCGTCTGCCGACGCGTACCATCATGGAAATTCCTGTGCATGTGTTTCGGTCGGATATTGATGGGCCTGTTTTACTTTTAAGTGCCGGAATGCACGGAGATGAAACCAATGGGATAGAAATTATCCGTCAGCTCTTGCGCTGTGGTTATTTCACGAAGTTGAAAAAAGGTTCTGTCCTGGCTATGCCTATTATCAATATCATTTCTTTCCTGAATCATTCCCGTGACCTTCCCGACGGAAAAGACCTCAACCGTTGTTTTCCAGGATCACAATCAGGGTCGTTGGGAAGCCGTATCGCATATGATATGATGAAGGAAATAGTTCCACAGATAGATCTAGGTGTGGATTTTCATACCGGAGGTGCGCGCATCAACAACTATCCACAGGTACGTTGTTTGTTTAAGGATGAGAAGAGCCTGGATCTGGCCAAAAAATTCGGAGCTCCTTTTATTCTCAATTCAGGTTATCGTGAAAAATCGTTTCGTCATGAAGCAGCCCGTCAAGGTAAGCCGGTGCTGGTATATGAAGCCGGCGAATCGATGCGTTTCAATGAAAAGGCCATTACAGAAGGAGTTAACGGATGTCTGAGACTCATGAAAAATCTGGAGATGATCGATTCAGAAGTGGAGCCAGTTGAGACGAATGTGCTGAACGACACCACCTGGGTGAGAGCCACTATATCGGGACTGTTCCGCACCAGCAAAAAATACGGATCGCATATTAAGAAGAATGAAGTCATAGGCATTATTTCCGATCCTTATGGGGAAATGGAAGTTGTGCTGAAAGCACCCGAAACCGGTTATATTATTGGGATCAATAACCAGCCGGTGATTAACGAAGGAGATGCGCTTATTCACATTGGGATGGAGTGACGGTGCTTGTATAGAAACCACTAAGGCACTAAGGGCACTAAGATGCACTAAGGCTTTTTCTTTCCTTTCTTAGTGGTCCTTAGTGTTCTTAGTGCCTTAGTGGTTAATCAAGCAACTCCGATAAACGGTTCCACGATCTCCGAAAGCTTCTCCCATTCAATTAAAAAACCATCATGTCCGTAAGGAGAGTCAATTTCTTTGAAAACCGAATTCGGAATATGTTTTGCCAGATACCGCTGTTCTTCAATAGGACAGAGGAGGTCGCTGGTGATTCCGGAGATGAGTACAGGGATCTGAATACTTTCAAGCACCGATTCTTTCGATCCTCGTCCCCTGCCAATATGGTGTGAATCCATGGCTCGGGTAAGCAGGTGGTAGCTTTGTGCATTGAATCGTTTCACAAGTTTTTCCCCCTGGTATTGAATATAGGATTCGGCTCTGTATTGTCCAAGCACATGTTCCTTATCGCTTTGTGTTTCAATAAATGCATGATAATGCCTATAGGTAAGCATGCCTATTCCCCGTGCAGCTTTCAGTCCTTTACTTCCTGCATCGGGCCTGTTTTCTTTCCAGCTCTGATCAGCTTCGATAGCAAGCCGTTGAGCGGTATGAATAGCGATACCCCAAGGCGATTCAGAAGCTCCTGTTGCAATGAGAAACAATTTTTCAAAAACTGTTGGTTCGGTAACGACCCATTCGAGCGCTTGATAACCACCCATCGATCCTCCAAGGCATAAGTGAATCTTTTCAATCCCCAGGTGTTTACGGAGCAGGATATGTGCCTGAACCATATCCCGGATGGTCATCAAGGGAAAGGTCGAATAATAAGGTTCTCCTGTTTCCGGGTTCAAACTCAGGGGGCCCGATGATCCGTAGCAGGAAGCAAGGATATTGGCACAGACAATAAAATGTTTTTCCGGATTGATCGTTTTGTCTTTCCCTATCAAACCGCTCCACCAATCGGCTACATCCGAATTAGCAGTCAATGCATGACAGGCCCAGATTACATTATCTCTGGCTGTATTGAGCGTCCCATAGGTATGGTATGCGATTTCAATGGAGGGTAGAACGACCCCGCATTCTGTTTCAAAAGGCGCTTTGGAGTGAAAGGTTTTCCGGCTCATTTAATTCAGTAAAACTACTAAAAAAACATCCTGTTTTACGTATATTTGAAGCCCTTATGAAGATAGAACTCAAGCGAATAGATGAGGCATTTAATATGGAAGCCCGGGATGAGGATGGGCATACGGTTCTTATGGATGCCGGTACGGCTTCGGGTGGAAGGAATGCAGGAATCCGTCCGATGCAGATGCTGTTGATGGGGTTAGGAGGATGCAGTGCAGTTGATATACTGTTGATACTGAAAAAACAAAAGCAGGTGGTTACCGATTTCAGGATCAGTATAGAGGGGATGAGGGAAGAAGGAAAAGAGCCTTCCTTGTGGAAGGAAGTGACCCTTGTTTTTCATTTCACTGGAACAGTAGAAAAAGAAAAGGCTCAAAGGGCTGTGGATTTGAGCATGAAGAAGTATTGCTCTGTGGCCGCCACGCTGGAGAAGGCCGGAGCCACTTTAACTTATACCATTCGGCTGAACGATCAGATATGAAACCGGAATCAGAATCGATACGCATCCAGGCCGAACAGAGCTCCCATCGGGAACATTCTGTGCCGGTATACTTAACATCCAGTTTTACATTTGAAGATGCGGAGCAGATGCGAGCTGCCTTTGCGGATGAAACAGAGGATAATATTTACAGTCGCTTCTCCAATCCCAACTGCCAGGAATTCACCGATAAGATGTGTGCGCTCGAAGGGGCCGAAGCGGGGTATGCCACCGCTTCCGGAATGTCGGCTGTATTTGCCAGCTTTATGGCGCTTCTGAAAAGCGGTGATCATTTACTTTCTGCAAGGTCCATATTCGGATCCACCCATACAATCATCTCCAAGTTTCTTCCAAAATGGGGGATTACTTATTCTTATGCCGATCCTAATAAACCGGAAGAATGGGAGAAGCTGATCAAGCCCAATACCCGGATGATATTTGTGGAAACACCCTCGAACCCGGGGCTGGATATTATTGACCTGGATTGGCTGGGTAAGCTGGCTAAGAAACACAAGATCATTCTGAATGTCGATAATTGCTTTGCCACTCCGGTACTCCAACTGCCGATTCATTACGGTGCCGACCTGGTTACTCATTCAGCAACTAAATATCTGGATGGGCAGGGACGTGTGCTGGGAGGCGTGATTGTTGGTAAAAAAGAGCTCATCAAGGAAATTTATACGTTCTGCAGGAGCACAGGTCCTGCTCTTTCTCCCTTTAATGCCTGGGTTCTTTCCAAAAGCTTGGAAACCTTGAGCTTGAGGATGGAGAAGCATTCCGATAATGCACGCTTGCTGGCTGAGCGGCTCCAGAAGCATAAAGAATTGGATTGGCTTCGCTACCCTTTTCTGCCTTCTCACCCTCAGTATGCCATCGCCAAGGCGCAGATGAAACTTGGAGGAGGAGTGCTCACCTTCCAATTAAAAGGAGGAATAGAAAGAGGAAGGAAGTTTCTGAATGCTCTTAAAATGGCATCATTAACTGCGAATCTCGGAGATACCCGTACGATCGCCACACACCCAGCTTCTACCACTCATGCTAAGTTGACCGAGGAAGAAAGGATCTTGTCCGGAATAACTCCGGGATTGGTACGTATTTCTGTTGGACTTGAAAACATAGAGGATATTGCTCAGGATATAGAACAAGCGATTGATTTTTCAAAATAAATGCATTCCAGGATTTTCCTTTTTCTTTTCTTTCTTTGCTTCCCTTTCCTCTGCTTCTCACAACAGAAGATGCTGGACAGCCTCATTCAGGCTATCCCTTCATCGCTCGACACGACACGGGTTGACGGGTTGATTAAGGTTTCACGCGAGATGGTCAGCAATGACCCCAAGGGAGCCCTCAAGTATATTGACCAGGCTTTTGAACTCTCCAGAAAGCTTAATTACACAAAAGGAGAAGCTACCTGTAATCTCGGTTATGGACTATCCGCCTATTTTTCGGATGACTATACTCTGGCTGAAAAGTACTTTCTCGAAGCCATCACCCTGGCAGAAAAAATCCATAATCTGAATATCCAGTCACGCGCTTATGTAAACCTGGGATTAGCAAACGAGGGACTCGGAAATTACGAGAAAGCAATTTCCTATTATTTTAAAGGGGGGAGCATAGCCGAAAAGCTGAATGATGAGACCACCTTAGCCCGGGCCAATAACAATATAGGGAATGTATACCGAAGTGAGGGGAAATACGATCTGGCGGAAGAATACTACAAACGCGCCATGAAGAGTAATACCCAAATGGGCGATAAGTACGGAATTGCTTCTGCTCTCAATAACATCGGATTGATTTTCAAGAAGAAAGGAATGATTGATTCCTGTTTACAATACTATCAGAAAGCACTAAATCTCCGTATGGAATTGGAGGATAAGAAAGGAACGGCTCTGGTATTGAATAATATTGCCGGAGTTTTTCTGGAGCGAGGTAAATTTGAAGAAGCGCTTTCCCGCTTTCTGGGAGTTGCCAAACTATGCAATGAAGTAGGTGATAAATACCTCCAAGGACTGGTCTATAATAACATTGCAGAATCATACCTGAATCTGAAAGTATATAAGCTGAGTCTTATATACCTCGATTCTGTTTCCGATCTGAGCGAAAAAATAGGCGCAAAGGAAATGCTCAAAGAAGCCTATCGGCGATACTACTTGCTTTATAAAGCGACGGGTGATTTTGCGAAGGCACTCAAGTATGACGAAAAATATTCGGTCCTCAAAGACACGATCTACAATGCAAATAATCAGAAGGCAATTCTGGAGATGCAGTCGCGCTATGAGAGTGAACGAAAAGAATCAGCGATTAAGCTTGGTCAGAAAAATTCCGAACTGGAAACGGCCAGGCTGAAACATGAAGGCACCTGGGTAACAAGCCTTATTGTTGCGATCCTCCTTTTCCTGGTGCTTACCGGTTTGGTCTATAACCGAAGTATTGTCAAGAAAAAAGCAAACAGAGAACTGGAAAACCAAAACGACCTGATCCAGGCTCAAAAGGAAGAGATTACAAATAGCATAGCTTATGCATTGAATATCCAGCAATCTATGCTCCCCTCCGATGCATCCATTTCCACTATGCTTCCGGAGCATTTCATCCTTCACAAACCGAAGGATATTGTGAGCGGAGACTTTTATTTCATTGAGAAAACCGACCACCACGTAATTTTCTCTGCAGTGGATTGTACGGGGCATGGAGTACCGGGAGCCTTGCTTTCGTTTCTGGGAATGGACATATTACAGGATGCTGTTCACCGAAAGCACATCACAAAACCGTCGGAGCTACTCCTTCAGTTGGATAAGGAGATCAATCTTCGTTTAAGAAAAAATACAGAAGCCGACAATGTCAGAGACGGGATGGACCTGGCCATTTGTAACCTTAACCTCAGAACCCGTGAGCTGCAGGTAGCTGCTGCCTTCAACCCGGTTTATATTATTTCAAATGGGTTGCTGGAAGAAATTAAACCAGATAAGCATGCCATCGGATCAAACCGGGAAAATATAGATATTCAATTTACGGACCATAGCCGTACCCTGAAAGAAGGAGATTGTATTTATGTGCTCAGTGATGGTTACGCCGACCAGTTTGGCGGGATGCTTGGAAAGAAGTTTAAATACAAGCCATTGAAAGAATTGCTCCTGTCTATTTCAGGTAAACCCATGGAGGAACAAGGCAAGATTCTTGAGGCGACGCATGTGAAATGGAAAGGGGAGATGTTCCAGGTGGATGACATTTTAATATTAGGAATAAGGGTATAAAGATGAAAGGATTCAAATACATATTCGCATTTGTTTTCATCCTCCTCCTTCAGAGCGGGTCTCTGGCTGCGCAGAAGAAAGAGATAGACCCTGTGGCTGACTCTCTTCGCCTGCTTCTGAAAAAAGCGACAATTGACAGTGTCCGGATTAAGCTGCTTCATAAACTGATCCTTCAAATCAGATACAGCGATACCGAACAGGCTTATATGGACGGAAAAGAACTGCTTGACCTTGCATTAAAGAGCAAAAACAAGAATAAGCTTTCCGGTGCTTATACTGATGTCAGTAATGTATGCCGACAGTTGGGTGATTATGACAAAGCCATCAGTTATGGGTATAACGCGCTTGCCATTAATGAAGAGCTTAAAGACAGTACGAGTATTGCCGGATCCTACCTGAACCTTTCGACCTTTTTCAAAGCTAAACATGATTTTCCCAAGGCCTTAGACCTATTGAAACAGGCTCTCGTTGCTTTCCAGCATGTAAAGAATAAAAGGGGTATAGCGTATGTATATAATAATCTGGGCACTATCTATGAAGAAGAGGAGAAAGATTCACTTGCGCTTTTCTATCTCAAAAAATCCCTCCTTCTGAAATCCGAACTTAAGGATATCCAGACCATGGGAACGGTCTATATGAATATTGGAATCGTGCAACAGGATATGCATCAACTCGATTCTTCTGAAAACAGTTATTTGAAAGCCATGAAGATCTGCAGGAAGCTGAATAATCTTGAAGGGTTGGGCACTGTTTTCATCAATCTGGGAGAGCTGGCCAGAATTAGGAAGAACTATAAAGCTTCCAGGGTTTTTCTGGATTCCGCCCTTATGCTTTCGCAACGACTTCATAATGTGGACATCCTGGAGGGTTCTTATAATTCCTTGTATTTACTCAACAAAGAGACTGGAAATAGCGAAGAGGCCTTGTTCGATTTTGAACAACATCTTTTGTTCAAAGACTCCACTCTGAATGAATCGAGCTCCAAGCAGGTAGCCGGGATGGGAGCGAGATATGAGTCAGACAAAAAAGATAAGGTCCTGCAACTGCTGGCTAAGCAGGATGAAATTAATGAGATCGAAGACCGGAAACAGCGGGCTTTCATTACCGGCTTGGTGGTACTGATTGCAGGCGTTGTTTTGCTGGCCATGCTCCTTTATAATCGCTTCAGGCTCAGAGAAAGAGTAAATGCAAAACTCTCCCTGGTTAACATTCAAATTAATGAGCAGAAGAAAGAGATTACAGACAGTATAAGATATGCCAGAAGGATTCAAGAGTCTATACTTCTCCGCCCCGATAAAATCCAGGAAATTTTGCCTCAGAGTTTCCTCCTCTATCGCCCTAAACAAATCGTAAGCGGTGATTTTTATTGGGTTCACAAGGTTGATAAAGAAGTAATTGTGGTCGTAGTAGATAATGTCCTGCATGGGGTGCCGGGGGCTTTCATCTCCCTGGTAGGGATAAACCTACTGAACCGAGCCATACTGGAAAACCCGGCACGAGATCTGGTGGATATGGTAAACTTCATTAATGATGGCATTATCCAAACGTTAAAACAAATGGGTGGAGATGATAGTTATTCGAAGAAACTTAATTACGCGATCTGTCGTATAAATAGGGATACCAGAGTTATGGAGTGTATCAGCACGGATAATTCCGTCTACCTGATCAATGAATCAGGAGTGAGGGAACTAAAACGAGGTGATGGCTCCAATCCCATTCTTCACAAACTGAAACTTGAAACGAACGATAGTGTTTTTCTTTTCACCGACGGCTATGCCGATCAACTGGGTGGAAAAGAAGGAAAAAAATTCATGATGCGGAACCTTGAACAACTACTCTTTAAAGGAGCCGGACTACCATTGCCTGAACAAAAAGCAAAACTTGAATCAACTCTTGACTTGTGGAAGGAAAAACACGAGCAGGTTGATGATGTATTGCTTATTGGGTTCAGGGTCTGAGCCTTGTTTATATATGATACTCTATATATGGTCATTTTAGTTCGTCTTCCCTTTTAGCACCTTCATCTCATCTTCCCCCTTCTTCCTTTCGTTTATTATTGCATTGGTCGAATAGTCTGAAATTTAATCCAACTATCTTCATCCGTATCCGTAGAAACATTATATACATGATTTCTCCAATGATCAATTCACAGTTGCTAAAACCGACGGACAGACATGATACGGCGCGGGAGAGAAGAGGTTCGGAGCATATTGGCTATCATATTTTGTATGGTGTGTGGAATAGCCACCTCCGCTACTGATCCAAATACCATCAAGATAACCAGACAGCACGGAAATAATTTTGTCCTGACTGTTAACCTCAGTCAAACAGAAAGCCAGAGTTCACCCTCCGATAACATCACCACTATTTACTGTTACTCTGAATCCTGCCATATCAGCAGGGAAGTGATCCTCACTAAAATACCGGCCCTGTCCGGAAGTTCTTATAGTTCCCAGGTGCAGTTCCCTGATACCTGTCTGGACCTTACCCTTAGGTATACTTTTCTTAAACAGCCTGAGAATATTTATTATTCCTTTTATTCCAGTCTCACCGATTTGATGTGGGCCGGGCCCGATGGCTTGAAAATTTCAGCCACACCAGCTACTGCTTCTTATACTGATTTGATCCAGGAAGCAAAAGATCAAAGACTTCCTGAATCGGAGATGGCCGGATACCTTCGGTTTAGAAGCCATATGAACAGTGAGATTTTAAAAGGTACCTGGAATAAACGAATTGCAGATCTTCCTTCTACCTCCGGCACATCTTGTACCAATGCCGATTTCGAAACAGGTGATATGACCGGATGGGCAGGCACTACGGGCCTTAATCCCGGATGTTGTCTTACTCCAGGCTTTATTACCGGTCGACAGACCATCACTACCGGAACGGGTTTGGATGCATGTGGAGGCTTTCCGGTGGTTTGCCCCGGAGGTTCTTATTCCCTACAGCTCGGCGCAAATGTGACCGGAGGATTGGCGGAACAAATTACCCAGACTTTTACGGTATCTCCTACTTCTACCAACTTTACTTATAAATATGCGGTCGTGCTGGAAGATCCCGGTCACCCTGTTTCTCAGCAGCCTTTCTTCAAAGTGGAGATGTTGGATCAAAGCGGAAATGAAATACCCTGTGCCCTTTACTTCGTGGCCGCAGGACAGGGAATCCCTGGTTTTCAGTCCAGCTCCACCTGCGCTTCTGTGGTTTATAAACCCTGGAGCAGCGTAAGTATTGACCTCACGGCTTATGTGGGTCAAGCGGTTACGATCCGTTTCACGGCAGCCGACTGTACGCTCGGAGGTCACTATGGTTATGCCTATATAGATGGTTCCTGTATGCCTTTGGCCCTTACCTCTTCCGGTGATGTATGTCAGGGCGGAAACGTAACTCTTACAGCGCCTGCTGGTAGTGCAGGCTATTCCTGGTCTCCCGGTGGGCAAACAACCCCCACCATTACTGTAAGCACAAGCGGAACCTATTCTTGTACACTAACTTCTTTCCAGGGTTGTACGGTTACACTCTCTATTCCTGTAAATATTTTTCCTGCACCGGTTGCAACGATGGGAATCTCGAATGCTCCCTGCTCCCCAATATTTTTATTCACAGATAGTAGTACTATTAGTTCCGGATCACTCACGGGAGGGAACTGGACTTTTGGAGATGGAACCACTTCTGCTTTATTGAACCCATCACACAGTTATGTGACACCAGGAACCTATACCGTTTCATTGCAGGAGACTTCCTCCCTCGGCTGCCCGGCTAGCGTTACGCATATAGTGCAAGTTCTTCCTCCTGTTTTGACCACGGTGGTTCCAACTGCGGTTACCTGCCATGGAGGAACTAACGGAAGCGCAATTGCAACCACAACAGGCGGGACTGCTCCTTATCTTTATTCCTGGTCGAACAACGTTACCAATTCCGGCAATCCCAATATCCCTGCAGGCACCTATGTATTGACGGTTACCGACAGCAAAGGCTGTATCACACAAAACACAGTGATTATTACAGAGCCTTTAGCACTAAGCGTCACAAGCTCCGTAACAAACCCGAATTGTTTTGGACTGACAGGAGCAGCTACCATCATTCCAACCGGTGGAACCGGCACCTATAACTATTCCTGGAACTCTGTTCCGGCTCAGCTGACTCCAATAGCTACAGGCCTGCCAGCCGGAACCTATGTATGTACTGTGAATGACCAAAACAGTTGTACCGCCGGAACCAGTGTGGTCATAACCCAACCTGCTTTACTTACCTCTACCATCACAGCCACAAACCCGACTTGTTTCGGTGGAACGAATGGCAGTGCCTCTGTGACTTCCACCGGAGGAAGCGGAGCTTTTTCCTATTCCTGGAATACTACTCCGGGACAAACGGTATCCAATGCCACCGGTTTGGGTTTAGGTACTTATACCTGTGTAGTTTCTGATCAACAAGGCTGCACGACTTCCTCGAGCATTTCACTTACTCAGCCTTCACCGTTGCTTACAAATATTGTTTCCAGTAATAATGTGAAATGTTTTGGAGGATCGGATGGATCATTGCTTTCCTTAACCACAGGTGGTTTAGCACCGTACACTTATTCCTGGAATACGGTTCCTGCTCAACAGACCCCTGGTGCCATCAACCTTCCAGCTGGGACTTATATCGTTTCTATTCAGGATGCAAATCACTGCAACAGTTTGGCTTCAGCCCTCATTACTCAACCAGCACAGCTTGCGACTCAGATACCCTCCTCGTCAGACCCGCTCTGCTATGGAAATACCAATGGCAGTGCCAGTTCGGTTGCTTCGGGAGGAACAACCCCTTATACTTACAGTTGGAACACCATTCCTATACAATACTCGGCTTCAGCAGTTAATCTTTCTGCCGGCACGTATGCTCTTACGGTTACCGACGGGTTGGGTTGTGTTTCTGTTTCGACAGTGATGCTCAATCAACCAAACATACTGCAGAGTTCGGTAAGAGCTCAGTCCCCAACCTGCTATGGCGCTGCCACGGGATGGATCAATACAACTGTAAATGGAGGAACTTCCCCCTATAACTATTCTTGGAATGTAAGTGGAGGCAATAGTGCGAATCTAACCGGTCAGGGTGCAGGTATTTATTTCTTGAATATTGTCGACATGCATGGGTGCAGGCTTATTGATTCTGTGACCCTTACCCAGCCTCAACCTCTGCTTGCCAATCTCCTTTCAAGTGATGAAACCTGTTACGGAGGAAACAATGGTTGGTTACAGGTAACAGCAAGCGGAGGAACAGGTCCTTATCTTTATTCATGGAACACGGTTCCGGTTCAGACAGGCTCATCTGTTATTGGTCTTTATGCAGGTACTTATTCGCTGACGGTCACCGATAAAAATGGTTGTGATGTAATAGCTTCTTCGTCCATTCATCAACCGACTCCTCTAACCTTGCATGCCTATGGAGGTTCAACCATTTGTGCCGGACAGGCGGCCGGCCTCTATGCATTGGCATCCGGAGGGAACGGATCTTATACGTATAGCTGGAATAACGGAATCGGTATAGGTGCTTCACAACTGGTTAATCCTGCAATGAGTACAGCTTACCTGGTAGAAGTAACAGACGGTGCAGGTTGTATAGGCCCTGTAGATACAGTTACGGTGCAGGTCCTCACACTTAATCCTGGAAATGTGAATATAACTCCATCATTGGGAATTTGTATTGGTGGAAGTACTTCCTTGGAAGCCTGGGTAACTGGCAGTACTGGTACGGTTACTTATAGCTGGCTTAATATTCCAGGAGCGGGAAACAGCCCTGGCCCCTTTACAGTAAATCCTTCCACCACTACTACCTATTCTGTGCAGGTGGTCAACAGTTGCAATGCAAGTGAATATGCTTCCGTAACGGTCACTGTCAATCCGCTTCCGGTGGTTTCTCTTTCACCTCAGAAGGTGGCCAGTTGTGAACGGGTTCCGATCACCATGGTGAATAATGTAAATAATGCTGGTGCCTCTTATCAATGGTTGTTTGGAGATGGTTCAGGATCTGTGCTTGAATCTCCTTCCCATACCTATGATGCAACGGGTTTTTATACCATCACACTTATCCTGACCTCGGCATTCGGTTGTGTGAGCATGGGAACAACAGAAGATTCAGTCACCATTTTTCCTGCAACCATTGCTTCATTTACCTCAGCCGACCAAGCCTCGGAACTTGCTCCGGTCATTGCATTCACCAACACCTCTGTAAACGCAAAGTATTCTTATTGGGAATTTGGTGATAATGTAACTTCCATAGAACGTAGCCCTGAACATACGTATCCGGGGAAAGGAGAATATACGATCATACTACGTACAAAAACAGATAAAGGCTGCCTTGACTCTACGATGAAAAAGATTGATATCGTTCCTGAATTCAGTTTCTATGTTCCGAATGCATTTACTCCAAATGGGGACGGTGTGAATGATGTCTTCAACGGAAAAGGAGAGGAGATTGCAGATTTTGTGATGATGATTTTCGACCGGTGGGGGCAATTGATCTACACTACAGAGGATAAGAACAAAGGATGGGATGGAAGGGCGAACAGCGGAGTCGACATCGCCCAGATAGATGTATATGTTTACAAAATCTCCCTACACGATACTTTCGGCAATCGCCATGATTATCTCGGATCTGTAAGTCTTATCAAATAGGCCTGATGAGTCCTCGCGTCAGCGGGACTCAATCAGGACTATACCTGATTTATTTTTTTTGCAAGTTCATCCTTATAGGAGCCTCCGATTGGGATAGGCTTCTTTTCATCTTCCAAGATAAGATTCGGTTGCTCGATGGCTACAATCTTGTCAATGCGCACAATGAATGAACGGTGTACGCGGATAAATTCATTTGGAGAAAGCTTCCTTTCGATGTCTTTCATCGTAGAATGGATCGTATACCGGGCATTGGATGTGTTGATGACTACATAGTCTTTCAGAGCCTCTACAAAATAGATGTCTTTGGTTCTTACTTTCACAAGCCGGGAATTTGACTTTACGAAAATAATATCCTTTGCATCCTTGTTTTCTACAATAGAATAGAGAAAGTCCCGCTCCTTTTTAACTTCATCTTCACGCTGATGTTTATACAGCGCCATTTCAATAGTAGTCCTCAAATCTATTTCCTTAAAAGGCTTGATGATATAACCGTAAGGCTCGGTGATCTTTGCTTTACTGAGGGTGCTTTCATCTGCATAAGCGGTGAGAAAGATAATTGGAATATTGAGTCTCTTTCTGATCTGGTCGGCAGCTTCTATCCCACTCATTTCCCCTTTAAGCATTATATCCATCAAAATAATATCTGGTCGGTGTTCTTCAGCTGTTCTAATCGCATCATCACCATTATTGCATATTGCAACCACATTATAGCCGAGCTTTTTAAGACTCATTTGGATGTCTTTTGCAACAATGCTCTCATCTTCAGTGATAAGGATGTTAATCTTTGACATAATTAAAGGATTTTGATAGGGTTTGTAAATACGATGGTAAATTTAGTTCCTTTTAATCGATCTAGCTTGATTGAACCACCCAATTGATCAGCCAAAGTTACAACTAATTGTAAACCAAGAGATTCTGTGTTCTTGTAATCAATATGATCAGGTAAACCGATTCCATTATCTTTAATAATCAAGGTAATCTCTTGATTTTTGTGTGACAAACCTATAGAGATCTTCCCTTTCCGGTTATTTGGGAAAGCATATTTAAGAGCGTTAGATAAGATCTCGTTGATGATCAATCCACATGGGATAGCCAGATCCAGATTTAAATAAAGGTCCTGGATTTTAAGATCAAGTTCTACCTGTTCTTCAAAACTCTGATAGGAGTGAACCAGGTTGGTGGAAAGATTAGTCACGTATTCAGCAAAATTGATACTTGAAAAATCCTTGGTCTGATAAAGGCTTTCATGGATATAGGCCATGGATTTTATCCGGTTTTGACTCTCGCGGAGAATTTCAAGAGTCTTACGGTCTTTTACATAAGACGACTGCAGGTTAAGGATGCTGGAAATAACCTGGAGGTTGTTTTTTACCCGGTGATGTACTTCTTTGAGCAGGACCTCTTTTTCTTTTAAACTCTGCTTCAATCTTTCTTCCGAATGTTTCTTCTCCGTAATGTCGTGACCAATTCCTGATATTTCATTTATTTTATTATCCACACCATAGATAGGGTTCAGGTACACTTCCATCCAACTCGTGAGCCCGGTGTCCTGATGATAGAACGATGTTTCAAAATTCTGAGGTACTCCACTAAAGGCTGCAAGGCTCTTGATCATCCAGAAATCGTTATGCTCATGAGTGGAGACAAATTTATCCTTGAAGAGGTTTATGCCCACTTCAACCTGGTGCCCATAGCGACGGAACATCATCTTTCCATAATTCAGGTTGAAAGAGGTTAAACAAAGCCCACGGTTAAAAGTCCATATATAGTGAGAGGAAGATTCAATAATAGAATTCAGTTTTGCTGCCTGAAGGTTGATTTGTTCCTCCGTCTTTTTTAATTCGGAAATATCTCTGGAAACGGCCATTGTACCAATCACTTCCCCGAATTCATTTTTCAGGATACTGGCCGACCAAAAAGAGGTGAATAATTCTCCTGTTTTCTTCTTGCTTAAAACCTCTCCAGCAAATGTACCGGTTCCATTGATCAGCTCTTCATTAACGACCGACCATTGCTTCGGAGTATCAAAGAGGAATGTAATTGGTTTTCCGATCACCTCTTCCTGCTTGTACATGAATATCTGCTGTGCCGCCAGGTTAAACTCGGTGATATAACCTTGTTTATCAGAGGCACAAATCATGTCGAGTGAACTATCAATCAGTCGACGTGTATATTTTTGCGTAGCCCGCAGTTCACGTTCTGTTCTCAGTCTCTGTTCAATCTCAAGCTGTAATTCCCGGTTTGTTTCTTCGGCGATTTGAGCGCGGACCTGTTCTTTCTCTAATTGACGCTGGAAGGAAATGTCTCTGCAAAAGATAAGAACACAAGACTTACCCAGATAGTTGAAAAGAATAGGTTTTGATTCAACATCGAGGAAGCGGCCATCCTGCCGTCGGATCTTTGTTTCTACGAATGGAAGATCTTTCCCCTCAGCAAGGTCCTTCCTCCTTTTTCGATAAACCATCATGTCTTCAGAGAGAGAATAAGCACTGATAGACCGGCTTCCCAATTCCTCGAGGGAGTTGACTCCGAGCATTTTCAGAACGGAAGGATTGGCAAATAGAACTTCACCTTTCTGATCGTGAATGAAAATGCCATCGGGTGATGACTCGATCAGATTTTTATAGCTCTCCTTGCTTTTTTCAAGTTCGATTTCATGTTGTTTCTGTTCTGTAATATCTGTTATGAATCCTTCAAGGAACAGTAATTTTCCTTCTGCATCAAAGACACCTTCTCCTTTTTCCCAGACCCATTTAATTTTGTGGTCAGCTACTTTAAGGCGGTACTGGATTTCAAACTTGGTTTTGTTTTTAATAGCAGAATCGATTTCTTTGATCCCTTTGCGCCTGTCTTCCCCATAGAGGAGTTCAGAAAAGGAAATCTTTTTGTTGTTCAGTAAATCTTCAGGCCGGTATCCGGTGAGTTCGTAGCATCCGTTATTGACAAATTGCATCGTCCATTTTTCATCATAGGAACAGCGATAAGCCATTCCTGGAAGATTACCAAGCAAGGTGGAGAGGGTTCTTTCACTTTCTTTCAAAGCATCTTCCGATATTTTACGCTGGGTGATGTCGTTAATGGAAGTGATCCTGATTTTCTTGCCGTTATAAGGAATGTTTTGCCCATGAGCCTCCAGGAATATTTCACTTCCGTTCTTTCTGCGGGAAACAATCTCGAAAGAAGATATTTTTCCGTCATTACTCAGCCGGTTCGATACGAATTTTTTACTGTCCCGAATAATAAAATCCTGAATATGTTTGCCTATTACTTCATCCCTGTTATCATATCCCATAATATTCAGAAAACGTTCATTTACGTCTATAATTATCCCTCGATCGCTTAGGATAATACCCTCGATTGACGCGTTGGAGAGGATTCGAAAACGTTCTTCACTGTCACGAAGAGCCTCTCCGTCTTTTTTTGATTTTGTGATGTCCCGTGAAATCCCTTCAATAGCAATCATTTTTCCAGAATCATCATACACCGGGATATTCCGGGTTTCTGTCCAGATAGTTTCTCCGTCTTTCCTGACCCATCTCAGGATAACCGTCTGTTTGATTTCTCCCGCATCGTTTTCTTTCTGAGCTATCATTTTTTCAGGAGTCGATGCAAATGGTTGATCGTCTTTATGTATTATTTTAAAGTTGAGATAGGGATCCGCATAAAATTCTTCAGGTGTATACCCTGTAAGATGGAACATGGAAGAACTTAAATACTCATAATGGGGAGGAGAAAGGACAAAACGAAAAATTACATCCTGCGCATTTTCAGCGAGCATTCTGAATTTCTCCTCGTTCAGTTTCAGGATTTTTTCAGATTTTATTTTTTCATTCTCCAGAAGTTTACTGTGGGTAATATCAATAAAAATGGCCTGAATGGCGGGTTGGCCATTGAAAATTATGGCGGTGGATTTGACCTGAAGGTCCAGGAATCTTTCAGCCGGCACTTTTGCCTTTAGTTCAAAAAAGTCGAGGTTTTCACCTTTCAGCATCCGTGAGAATCGGTTGCGCAGGATGTCGTGATATTCAGGAAGAATATAGGTGAATAAATCAACATCATAGTTTTCAGGAATCTGTGGCTCGGAAAAATCGAATAGATCACTTACATATTTATTAATGTAGATGATTTTAAAATTGGTATTATACAGAATGACACCAACAGGAAGGTTCTTCAGGAGTTCTCCGTAATTATCACTTACAGGCTGTAGTTTGGCAATTTCTTCCAGCGCTCTGATCTGCAATTCAAGCTTGCTCACCACTTTACGAAGGTCGTCCTGGCTGGCCGGAGAAGTTTCCATTTATTGATTCGGAGTCTGAGACCCGGATTTGGAAGATGGAGAATCACCCTTTATCTTTTGTCCATCAAATTTAAATTCTATATCATCTTTATAAGTGATGGTAAGCATAAGCACTCCGCTTTCCTCGTCGTAGTATTTCCAGTCCCCTTCTCTTCTTCCGAATATATATTTTCCTTCTTCTCGAACATTACCATTCTCATAATAATAAATGTGTTTGCCATCGGGTTGTCCATCGGTATAGTTGCCTTCAAAGCGGGTTTTTCCATTGATCGTGTAGATTGCCTTCCATGGTCCTTCTCGTTTGTCGCCTTTGTATACACCATCTTCTCTGTAATCAGTCATTTCAAAAAACCAGACTCCTTCTTTGAGTCCGTCAACAAGCTCACCTTTCGTAATCAGTTTGGAAGTTGAATCATCGGCATATTCAATCATAGTTCCATTCGCAAGTCCGTCAATATACATTTCCTCGCGCAGCAGACGTCCATCTTCGTAATACCATTTCCACTCTCCTTGTGGCTGACCTTTATTGTCATATTTCCCTTTTTGTTCTATTTTTCCATTCGCATGATAGAACAGCCAGGATCCGATTTTTTTTCCATTCAGATATTCCCCTTCAGCCTTCAGAGCTCCGTTAGGATGATATTCTTTCCAGTGGCCTTGCTCATATCCCCCTGCAGAATAAATCCCTTCACCAGTCAACACCCCATCTAAATATATTTGCGAATTCACGATATTGCCGGCGGTATCATATTCCCGTGCGACACCTTCCGGTATTCCATTTTTAAAATTCCCTACAAACTTCCGGACTCCATTGGGATGATAATCGACCTGCACATCCAGCTTCGCAAGTTCAGGAGCATTCTTTATCAGTTTTCCAAATTCGTATTTGGAAGTATTGAGCAAATTCCCTGAAGTGTCATAGTCTTTGAAATATCCATTTTTAAGATCATCTGTATAATGTCCTTCTGATTTGACTTTTCCATCCGCGTAAAATTCCTTCCAAATTCCCTGTTTCAATCCTGCTGCATCTTTACGGTTGATCTTTTCCTGTGAACGGATAAAGCCCATCCGGAAGTCAATGAGTGTAATCAAGACACCATCCGGACCATATTCATAACCTGTGCCTTCTTCTTTGTTTTTTGAAAACGGAATTTTTTTCCAAATAGAACCGTCCTTATAATAATAATTTGTAACCCCTTCTTTAATATCTTCCTTATACATTTCTTCCGAATCAACTTTCCCGTCTTTATTAAAGGTTTTCTTATAACCGTTCTTTTTGCCGTTTTTGTATGTGAATTCGAGAGAAGGTTTTCCATCTTCCGTATAGAACCTCCAGACACTGTCCAGTTGAAAATCTTTCCTGTTTCCTTCTGATTTTAATTTGCCGTTGTCATAATAGGTTTTCCAGTATCCATCTGGTTTTCCATCTTTCATATTGCCTTCACTGGATACTTTCCCGTTAGGATATAAATAACGGGTATGACCATTAGGATCAACTTCGCTCTTACCCTGAGCCAGGAGTAAAACAGGAAGAGAAAGGAAAAGACTGAGCAAGAAATGCTTCATAAGTTCAAAAAGAAAAAATTCATAACAAATCTGTCAGCATTGGAACACCAACAAGAGGCATCACGTGCACTCGCAATCCTCTATTTCAAAGGTAATTAAAAATCGTGGAAGAATCTGTTTTTCATTGGAGTAATGATAAGGTCCGGCGAAAATCGGGAATCTCTTAATTGGTGAGCGTATATCCTGCTTTATGTTTAGATTTCCGGAAATAATCCCTGGCCTGCAGGTCTAGTGGTCTGACATGAAAAACACTAGTATAGAAATTCCCTATTCCTTTATACTGGACAAGCAGAGGGATGATCAAAAAGTAGTTATGGTTGTCCCCGGCTAGTTCGTGAATATTTAAATAAACAGCATTTTTAGCCAGATGTTTTCCAGGTCTACAGCCCACCAGCTTTTGCCCGAACAGCAGAGAGGCTTCCCGCAGCGTTCTGTCTTTTCGGTTGTAAACAATATATATCTGGTTTTGAATGTGTAGACTTTCAACCCACTTCTGGTGTGATCTTGACCTGACACAAGCGGCGTTCATTACCACATTGTCTACCAGCGACTGGCCGAGGTCGGCGGTACCGTATTTTTCAACAGAATTTTGGAAAACAGCATTGCCCATGCTATGAAAAAATAAGGTAACATGTGCAGGTTTTTCAGGATGCCGGGCCTTGTATGCCTTCAAAAGCAACAGAAGATTATGGTATTGCTTGCCGAGGTTTCTGGTGTTATGTACCGTGTTCCTGACATTTTTGATTCCACCATATCCGGGTACTCTGGAGGGCCAGTCAAACATAATTACGTTAACCTGATAAAGGCGACTCAGACGGGTACTTCTGTCCACATTATCCGGAAATGATTTCCCATCTCCTTCTGAATAAATTACAAAATCGGAAGGCCCTCCGGAGGCATCCAGGCCCATATCTAAATTTTTCCTTGGAACTGCTTTCCAGCTGTTGCCCCGGAAATAAACAGTGAAAAAACGAAGGAGACTATCCGATGCAATTTCATTGCCCAGGAATGCCTTCCCCTGTCCGGGAATGAAGGATCGTGTGGTTGCAAACAAGATGGAGGAATCGGTACTCGAATAGGTTGAATCCATAAGAGTGATTTCATTCCAGGTGCACTGAGTATAACCCGCATACACAAAGTTTGCCTGAGCCTTGGCCAGGAAAGGGCTTAAGGCGAGAAAAAGAATGAAAGCGAGCCGCATTGACAATATAAGAGGGCATTTGACAACTGGTTCTAAATTAATAATAATTTTACCTCTAAATGTAACTTTCTGGTTTTGAAGAAGTCCAAGAAAACAGTATGTATAGATTGAAGTTGATAAAGGTGCCTGTTTTAAGGCTCTGTTTCCTCTTGTTAGGGGTTCTTCTATTGTGTTGCCCTCAAATTGGAGAAGCACAAAAGGAGGTTCCACTAGATGCGATTCCCGCAAAAGATAGTATCGTTTGCCGTAATCCGAATTCAGAAGTGACTGGCCAGAAGGATATCATTGATATTTATCGTCATGTGTTCAGGCGGGTTGAGGCCATCAGGAGAGACTCTATTGAGTGTGCAGATACCACAACGAAAAAGTCGGGTAAACTCCACAGCTCGATCCTTCCCGGGGCTGGTTACACCCTGCAAACACGTTTCGCCGTTGCGGTAAATGCAAACGGGGCATTCTATACGGATGATGCTGAAAATGCTAATCTTTCAGTAGTTAACATGATCTTTTCCTATACCCAGCTCAAGCAATTCATCCTTCCGGTTCAATCGAATATCTGGACTAAGGGTAACAAATTAAATCTTTTGGGGGACTGGCGTTATTATAAATATCCTCAATTCACTTATGGATTAGGGGGCCATACAGACCTCAATAAAGATGCCGACCAGATGGATTTTTCTTATTTCACATTTCATCAAATTGTTGCGAAACACATTACCAGGGATATTTATATAGGTTTGGGCTATAACCTTGATCTTCATTGGGGGATAACAGACTATGGATACTCAGACGGAAGGCTGACTGATTACAGAAAATACACCCTTGCGACGAACTCTACCCAGCCTCATTCTATTTCCACAGGGCCGTCACTGAATTTCTTGTTCGATAATCGAAGAAATTCTATATACCCGCTCCGGGGCGCTTACTTAAATGTAGTTTATCGTCCGAATTTTATGTTCATGGGAAGCGATCAGAATTGGCAGAGCTTGCTGGTAGATTACAGGAAATACTTCAAAATACCAGGATATAAAAATACGGTGCTGGCTTTCTGGAGCTATGCATGGCTGACCCCTGTGGGAAACCCTCCATACCTGGATCTTCCAAGTACCGGATGGGATACTTATTCGAATATTGGTAGAGGGTATATTCAAAGCCGTTTCCGGGGAGATAATTTGTTGTATGCAGAAACCGAATTCCGTTTTGTTTTTACTGAAAATGGTTTGTTGGGAGGTGTTTTTTTCCTGAATGCACAGACTGTTTCAGAATGGCCAAGTAATAAGTTCGAAACTATTTTACCCGGTGCAGGTACAGGGATCCGGATAAAAATCAACAAACACTCCAACACTAATTTTGCGATCGACTATGGATGGGGGGTCGGTGGCTCGAATGGTATTTTTGTCAATCTTGGTGAGGTATTCTGATCAATACTCCTTTTCACTTTCAATTCCGAAAAGTTTCCCCTTCTTCCAGAGTTCCTTTTCTTCATCAAGCATCTTCTTGTTTCGGGTGGTGAGTGGGGCAGGGTCAAGGCTTGTCAGATCTGGTTTGCCTGCATTGACCCATGCTGTATACCAGAAACTGGATGTTTCCACAATTGCTTTTTGGAGTTGTTTTTCGACCATACCTTTTAGAGCCTCATGAAAAGCTTTGGAATATTCATCGGAATGTATAGGCTGACCAAATTTATTTTTAACGGGAGCTCCGCTTGCATCCATTTTGTAAACATGATCAGCTCCCATTTTAATCTTGGTGTTTTTATCAGCTAGCAGCAGCGTATCTTTAAGTTTGTGTGAGGAGCCAAGGATCCCCCATAACTCTTTACGAACATCAGGGATGAAATGTGCCTCAGAGGTATGATAATTATAATCCTTTCCAAACATTTCAGGAAGCTGACTCTCCCAAAATGAATGAATGCCTTTCTGGTCAGTCATTTGACCATCGTGATTAGCAGAGGTATGAAGGGGCATGTGTGCATCACCGAGATAATGTCCAAGATCACCAGCAATGAACAAGATCTCTGTTTTCCTTTTTTCTTTAAAAGCTTTGGTTAGCTTATCCATCATGTCCATTACATACCATGGTAAGATACCATTCTGCTGAAGAAATTTCTCATCATATTTGGCCTTGGCATCTGCCATGGTCAATGGAAGGCTATCTATTCCCCCGAAATTTTCCAGATCGATGTAGTGCCTTGGATTTTCGGCTTTATCGTTCAGGGTATATTTACGAAGATCAGGAACCGTGCTTTCCTGTGTAATGAAATCGATGTGATTATAGAAAAAAGATTGTACCGGTTCAGGAAGGGCAAGTACAGCAGCGCGATTGATATGCTCATGACCGAATACGCCCCAGGCAAGGAAGAACGGAGTTGCAAGGATGATGAATAGGAATAGAGTTGCTACAGAAAATTTATTCTTGTTTATCATGGATTGGTTTTAAAATAAAATGAAAATCAGGAATTGGAATATAAAGCCATTTTATTGCCTTCTAGGTCACGGAACAGAGCATAATACCCTACCGCATTATCGATATACGTTCTGGGAATAACCAGGGTCCCATCGGGGTTTTCATTTTTAATCAATGCTTTCTCCTTGAGAACCACGCCCCCGTAAAATGCAATTCGTTTCAGGGTTTCAGACATATCAACCACTCTGAAAAACAGAACTGGTCCCTGATTAGGAATCAGTTTTTCCTTTACCTTCATGATGGCTCCTGTAATTCCCTGACCTTTGTCATTCATAATACCATATAGAATGGACCCCAGCATTTTGACTTCCACATTGATCTGAAAGACCTTGGAATAAAAATCCACGGACTCGTCAAATGCAAATGCAGGAATTTCGAACCAGGTGATCATGGGTTACGTAAAGATAGACGGAAAAGAACAATGTGAACATCTGTATCTCATTTTCAGAGCCCTCTGAAAATGAGATACAGATGAAACAGGTGATCGTTTTTCGAGTCGGTAAATGTACGGAATTCTCTAATCCTCAGGTTAACAAATGTTTAACGATTAGTTACTTGGAATTAAGCAGGATAAGGTAAAAAAAGAGATCTAATTGTAAGGAATGGCATTATGGGGTCATTAAATTTGGGTTAAATAGTGGAATCTTGGTCGAATTACCCGGATCAGCCATGTCGAAAGCATTGAAATTTTATTACATTTGCCCCGTAAAGTGATTATCCTATAAGAATCCTGAGCCCTCAGGAAAGTCCGAAACCACTTTACAATAAGCAAAAAATCTTTATTTAAACAAACTAATCCTTCTTCAGATGAAAAAGAAATTACTTTTATTTTGCGCTATTGCAAGCACCATGTTTTCAGTGGCTCAGACAGCTCCCTGCTCTGAACTGTTTTACTCGATGTACATTTGTGGATCGGGAGATAACAAAGCAATGGAGATCTACAATCCTACAAATGCTTCTATTACATTGACAGGAATGTACCGTGTAGCTCAATACTATGCTGGTCACACCACCAACCCGGATGTAAAACTTTTGCAGGGAACAATCGGTGCGTATTCAACCTTTGTTATTGCTTGCGGTCAGGTAACAACTGACTCCGTGCTTACAGCAACTCCGCACTATGCTACTGCTCCTTGCGATACTGCTTTAATCCGTGTATCCAATCAGTTGGATACCGCACACTACCCTGGAGCTCTTTATTTCAGCGGAACTTCTGCTTTGACCCTCGACAAAAACGTAGGAACCATGGCATCTCCAATTTGGATACCGGTGGATATTTTTGCCTGTATCGGTGAGTACCCAACTTCACCAGTTGATGGTAAGCACTACGGATGGTGGAATGTTTCTCCATATGCTTCTGCTACCAGCGGTCATTCTTGGACCAAATACCACACCCTGATCCGTAAAACAACCGTTCAGGTTGGTACTTCTACGAACCCAACATCCGGAACCTGGGACGTCGCTACACAGTGGGACTCTCTTCCAGACAGTCATACTGGTATTACTCCTAACTTTTACCCACAACCTAACCAGAACTCTACTAACCAAAACACTCACTTCTGTACTTGTAATCCTAGCAGTGTACAGGAATATGCTGATGTAGTTCACGTCAATATCTTCCCGAACCCAACAGATGGCGGAATTGTGAATGTAATTGCCGGCAAATCTATTGAGATGATCCAGGTTTACAATCTGGTAGGTCAGATTGTCCTCGAAGAAAAAATGACTAACCCACAATTGTGGGTCAGCTTTAACACCAGTGGTCTTGCTAAAGGCACTTACCTGGTAAAGAGCTCCTTCGGAAACAACGAAGCTCACGTTTCTAAAGTTATCCTTCAATAATATTTCTTTATAAAACTTATTGTAAAAGCCGGGACCCTGTGTCCCGGCTTCTTACAGTTTAATACACGGTACTATGAAGACGATCAAACTCATTGCCATCTTTTTTCTTTTCGTCCTGACCGCATCTGCTCAGAAGAGCGGGGTTAAGGGAGTTATTAAAGATGGAGCCACTGGAGAGCCTGTGATAGGAGCCAATGTAGTGCTTTCCAATGGTAAAGGCGGAGTAACAGATACCGCAGGTCGATTCTTTATAGCCGCAGATAGCGGTTCCTATACCGCAAAGATTTCTCTTCTTGGGTTCATTCCCCAAACAATAAAAGTTACTTCCGGTGTAAAAGCCCGTAGTGTAAGTATTTCTCTGGAAAGTAAGACCCTCTCCCAGGTAGAAATTATTGCCGATGTGGCCCGTACCAGAGAAACCCCAATCGCATTTTCAACTATTGATGCACAAAAACTTGAAGAAGAATTGGCCTCCCGTGATATTCCAATGCTGCTAACCTCCACACCGGGTGTGTATGCTACGAACGGAGGAGGTGGAATGGGTGACGGAAGGGTAACGATTCGTGGATTTGATCAAACCAATGTCGGAGTACTGATTGATGGTATTCCTACGAATGATATGGAGAACGGTGCTGTTTACTGGTCAGACTGGGCAGGACTAGGTGATATAACCCGCAGTGTACAAGTACAACGTGGTTTGGGCGCATCCAAACTGGCGGTCGCGTCTATCGGGGGTACAATCAATATTATGACAAAGGGTATAGATGCTAAACCGTCTATCAGCATTGCTCAGGAATTCGGAAGCGATATGCTTCTTAAAGAAACACTCTGTGCAACTACCGGTCGCATGAAAGGCGATTGGGGTATTACAGTTGCAGGCAGCAGAAAAACAGGCGACGGATGGGTGGATCAAACCCCTTATCAGTCATGGTCCTATTTTGTCAAAGTTGAAAAAAGAATCAAGAACCATACTATTGCATTTACTACGAATTCAGCACCCCAAAGCCATAGTCAGCGTTCTTACAATCAAAACATTGGTGCTTTCGATCTGGGTTACGCGGAGAAGCTGGGAGTGAATCCCAATGACAGAAACTATGCAGGAACAAATGCAACCTCAAATTATGGAATTGGTTATAACCAGTTATGGGGCCCTTTAGACCGCTGGACAGGAAATGTCTCCCTATATGGGGTTGTTGGACCTAAAGATACCCTTAGCCATAACAAGTCGGATGTGAATACTAAGGTGAATTTTTTTAATAAGCCTGTTTACAACCTGAATGAGTACTGGAATATCAGTGATAAACTGTATTTATCTACCGCCTTATATGCATCAACAGGTACAGGAGGAGGAACCAGCTTATACGTCAATCCATCCATAAGCTATTACCCAAACGGACAGGTGAATCCAAGCTCTGGATATTTACCGAATGGACAGATGAATATCCAATCGATTTATGATGCAAATAAGACGAGCTATTTCGGTATAGATCCAGGACTTGTTCCCAACCAACATAAAGCTACCAACTTCCTATATGCTGCCATGAACGATCACAAATGGTACGGAGGTCTTTCTACGCTGACTTATAAATTAAACAAAGCAGTCACTCTGACTGTTGGACCAGACCTGCGCTGGTATAAGGGTTCACATTATTGGCAGGTGTATGATCTTCTTGGAGGGGATTACACAACAGACGAATCAAATCTTAATCTCAATTACAAAAATAATCCGGAATTGCAAGTCCTTCATGTAGGAGATAAATTCCATCTAAACTATGATGACTATGTGAAATATGGCGGTGCCTTTCTCCAGGCCGAATATGTGAAGGACAAAATAAGTTCATTTGTTACCGGCACCTATGTTCAGACAAGCTACCAGCGCATAAACAATTTTGACAGTAGTGCCCAGGCTGGTCGTGTAAGTCCATTAATGGAATACTATGGATATACTGCAAAAGCAGGAGCAAATTATAACCTGAATGATCACCACAACGTATTTTTGAATGCCGGCTATATTGTAAAAGCACCTCCCTTCAACAACGTATTTGACTATGGTACCGTTCCTGCAGTAGGAGCAGATAACCAAAAAATTGCATCCATTGAAGCCGGATACGGGTTTAAGTCCCGTTATATTGCTGCAAATATTAATGCCTATTATACTAACTGGCAGAACAGACCTCTTACCTATCCTCTTGCCTTACCAGATCCTAAGAATCCAGGTCAAACCATTTATGCCAACCTGAATGGAATGGATGCCCTTCACAGAGGGGTGGAATTGGATTTTACCTCCAAACCCACAACCAAAATAACCATTGGAGGAATTATGATGCTGGCCAACTGGACCTGGAATTCCGGAGGATATGCTCAGGTATATGATCAGTATGGAAATTCACTTGAAACGATTCATTATAATGCCCAAGGTGTTCACGTGGCCAACGCGCCTCAAACACAGTATGGCTTAAATGTCCGTTATGAACCCTTCAAGCATTTTTATGTAAAAGTACAATGGACCTATTTTGCACGGATCTATGCACAGTTTACCCCCGATCAGTTAAATGTCGATCCGACTGTAAACCCATTTTATGCTGCACACCCTGGAATTGATGCATGGAGACTTCCGGACTATCAACTGGTTGATCTGCACATTGGTTATCAGATCAGATGCATTAACCACATCAAGGTTGACCTGGCTGCACATGTATTAAACCTTTTCAATAACGAGTACATTGCGGAGGCAACCAATGGAAACTCATTCGATGCAAGCTCTGCCCTGGTCTATTTTGGTCAGCTCAGAAGTTTTCTCCTTTCTATGAAAGTAACTGGCTTCTAAGCTTTTTTTAAGAGGAAAAATTTGGGAATACCATAAATTGATCTTATCTTGTATTCTCGTTTAAGATTAATCGTTATTTCATTTTTTAATTTCACTAATCATTCTTGGAGCTGATGGGACACGCCACACCTATACGCAGCATTCGGAACAGTTATATACTGTTCATAGCTGTAAGCATTCTTTCTTTCTTCACTACTTTTTTGCATGCTCAGCCTGCATGCGGAGGAGTAGAACGGTGGGGACAGAAGGTGCTCGTTGACACAGCAGCCAATTCAATTAATTTTACACCCGATACGATTACCGTGAATCAATTTGATTCATTGCCTTCTTATCCTCCGAATTCAAATGCCCCCCGGACGGCCCCTTTGGAATTTAAAACCTATGCAATTCATGGGCGTTTGGAAGCCAAGCGGAATGAAACAGATAATGATTATCACATCATCCTCTGGGATGGAGGAAGCCTGACCTGTATCTGCGAAATTCCTGATCCGGTTTGTGCCGGAGCCGCTACTTCACATTGGGTCAGTGATTTCATTCAAGCCAGAAACTGGTCTGATACCCATGTCGGATTACCAACGAATGATGGAGTGAGCCTTCAGTCGCGGGTCATTATTACCGGTGTTGGATTTGTGGACCCCCCCCACGGACAATCCGGAGTCGCTCCGAACAACATGGAGTTACATCCGGTGCTCCATTTGGATTGGGAAGATCCGCTCAGCGGAATCAATGATGCAACAGAATATGTTCATGTCACTGTGGGTCCAAATCCTTTCTCTGTGTCAACCGAAATTCAACTCAATACTAAACTGAATAACCTCGGTAAAGTGACCATAACGCTTTTTGATATACTCGGCGAAGAACTTCAAACCACTGCAGTTCCTACCATCGGAAATAGCCAAATAGATTATATCCTGGAAAAAAATGACCTTAAACCTGGAGTATACCTCTATCGGTTAAGGAACAACGGAGATATTCTTTATGAGGGAAGGCTGGTCGTACAATAATCCCTTAAATCAATGATTCTGAAAGGTCCTGCGAAAGCGGGACCTTTTGCATTACAATCTGATTTGCTTAACTAAACGATAACCCATATATAAAGTTTAAACGGCCGCCATTTCCTATATTCGTAGAGAGTTTAACATAAGGTTCAAGAGTGACTACCCTACAAGAGTAACAGACCCCAACGCTGTTACAGTCTGAAACCACTCCAGGAAACACAATCGTTTTTAAATATTCTTTCTTCTGCGTCAGGGAAACTTACTACTTATGGGTTTGTATTCTTTTTGAAGAGTGTGTGTACAAATCAAAGCTAAAAGAAGATGATCATGCAAATGGAAAAACAGACGACGAAGCTGAAACATAATATCAGAATCTTTTTAAAGGCCATTTCCTTTTCTGTTTTGACATTCCTGTTCAGCAATCAGACGAATGCGCAATGTGTAGGGGCGCCCATCAATACTTTTCCTTATTCTGAAGGATTTGAATCTTCTCCTGCATGGTCCATCAAGGCAGATAGTTTGAATTCCGATTGGGCCTGGGGCACCCCCTCACATCCGACTATAAATTCAGCTGGAGGAGGAACTAAATGCTGGTCAACCGGAAGTCTTACCGGCTCTTTCTATAAATACAAACAAATTTCCAGTCTGGAGAGCCCCTGTTTCGACTTTACCACGCTTAGCTACCCTTGGATTTCCCTGAAAATATTCTGGGAGGATGAATGGAAATACGATGGGATGTGTCTGCAGTCTTCACTCGATGGAGGGCTGACATGGGCGAATGTTGGTGCTCCGACCGATCCAACAGATTGCTTAAATTCCAATTGGTATAACGATACTTATGTAACCTGGCTTGACAGCGCCAAATGGAAATCGTCTTTTGGAATGCCCCAAAAAGGAATACCCAATCCAGTTGGCTGGGCGGGTAGAATCGGAGCTACCTCCGGCCCTTGTCAGGGAGGTCACGGTAGCGGGGGGTGGGTAACAGCAACACATTGTCTTGTTGGCCTTGCTAACCAGCCGAGTGTCAGGTTCCGATTTATATTTGGTGCCGGGACTACTTGTAACTCTTATGACGGTATTGCCATCGACGATATTCTGATTCAGAATGCCCCGGTTGAAGTCCCCAACTTCTCTGCGGTATGTTCCGGAGCAAATAGTTTTACGTTTACAAATCTTTCTACACCCTGTACGATTAATAGTACCTGGACTTTCGGTGATCCAGGCTCCGGAGCCTCAAACAATTCTGTGAGTACAAACCCTTCACATACTTTTTCTGCTCCGGGTACCTATACCGTTACTCTTGTCTCAAGCGGCACGTGCAACGCACCGGCTACAATTTCCATTCCGGTCTCTATTCTAAGCGCATCGATAACACCTGTTCAGGTAACCTGTAACGGCAATAACAATGGATCTGCTACAGCGGTGCCAACCGGTGGGACCGGACCATTTACATATTCCTGGTCTCCGGGTGGACAAACAACTTCCATGATCTCCAGCCTTGCGCCCGGAACCTATACGGTGGCAGTATCGGAAGCAAATGCCTGCCCGGTAACAAGTACAGTCATCATCACTCAGCCCGGAGTGCTTTCAGCAACGGTTACTCCTACCGCTACGGGATGTGCGAGCAGCACGGGAACAGTTACCATTAGTGGTGTTGTCGGAGGTACTGGGCCCTACAGCTATAATTTTAACAATCTGGGTTTGTCAGCAATTACCGTATATAATAACCTTGCGGCAGGAACCTATCCGGTAGTGGTTCAGGATGTGAACGGCTGCACCTATTCGACGTCTGTCAGTGTTTCCAGCAGTACCGGTCCTTCTATTACATCTTCTTCCGGCACAGCCTCACTTTGTAATGCCGCTTGTACCGGGTCCGCAAATGTTAGTGTTTCAGGTGGCACAGCACCTCTTACTTATTCCTGGTCACCCAATGGAGGGTCGGCTGCCTCCACTCCCAATAATCTTTGTGCAGGATCCTATACCTGTACGATCACGGACGCGAATGGATGTCTTACCGCTCAAACCATTACCCTAACGGACCCACCTCTCCTGGTAGTAAGTACTGCATCGATCACTCCCGCAGCATGTAATACAAGCAATGGATCAGCTACGGTAAACGTTACCGGAGGAACTCCTGCATATACCTATTCCTGGTCAGGAGGTGGTGGAACCAAGGATTCAATCAGCGCTGTGCCGGCAGGGTCATATACCGTTTCTGTTACAGATGCGAACAATTGCCCGAGCACCTATACTGTTTCCATCAACAACAACAGCGGACCCACCGCCACCCTGACTTCTTCCGTCAATGCAGCATGTAATGCCGTTTGTTCAGGACAGGCAACCATTAATGCAACAGGGGGGACTGCACCCTTAACTTATTCCTGGTCTCCTTCCGGTGGCAATGCAACTACTGCAACCGGATTATGCCAGGGCGGATATACGTGCACCATCACGGATGCGAATAACTGTATCACCACTCAATCTGTTACGATCACCCAACCCGGAGCTCTTGCAATCACTCCTTCCAATACAGCAGTGGCATGCTCAGGAGGGAATACGGGTACTGCATCCGTTGCAGTAACGGGAGGAACCACCGGGTATACTTACTCGTGGTCTCCATCCGGCGGAGCCAATGCCTCCGCTAGCGGCCTGACAGCCGGAAACTACACCTGTATGGTTGTGGATGCCAACGGATGTAAAGACAGTACTACTATAAATATTACCCAACCTCTTCTACCCATAAGTTCTTCAGCTGCCATCACAGGGGCTACGTGCGGACATCCTAACGGATTGGCATATACCACAACTTCCGGAGGATCTCCTGGGTATACCTATTCCTGGTCATCTCCGGGTGGAAGTGGTGATACACTTGCAAATATCCCTTCAGGAACATACACCTGTATGATCACAGATGCTCATGGGTGTTCGCAAGCCGATACGGTCACCGTTACGAATACGGGACTTCCGCCAGTTGCCGTACTCACGCCTGCAGGGGCAACCACCTTTTGTCATGGAGACAGCCTCCTGCTTATTGCCGGAGGAGGAGGGACCTACAGCTGGAGTACAGGTGCAACATCAGATTCAATCATGGTGAATACAGCAGGAACTTACACGGTGTCTGTGACCAATGTTTGCGGGACCAATCAGGCTTCTACTTCAATCACGGTAACGCCTCCACCCATTGCAGCAGTTGCAGGAAGCAACATCGTATGCACTGGAGATTCTATACTGCTGACGGCTTCCGGCGGTAATACATTTACATGGAGTACAGGTTCAAACGCTGCTTCCATTTATGTTTCTGTTCAGGGAACCTATACTGTACAGGTTAGTAATGGATGTGGTATTTCCACAGCCACCTC
>Ga0207068_1001_pt1 | contig 137645 bp, 107 predicted proteins | sample Alteio_BWMinCont_23_FD_153475 | JGI IMG/M metagenome (GOLD analysis project Ga0207068, IMG submission 153475) | Enriched cells from forest soil in Barre Woods Harvard Forest LTER site, Petersham, Massachusetts, United States -... | ecosystem: Environmental > Terrestrial > Soil > Temperate forest... | reverse complement strand
AGGACGCAATAGTGATTGATGGTTTCGCTATAATTTCCTGCTTTAACATTCTGCCCTATAAAAATAGTGATGACCTGATTGTTACCACCGGTATTATCATCTTCATCCCAGGTCAAAATCAGCAGACTGTTATGGGTTTTAGCCCAAGCGATATAGGCACTCATGTTGTTCTTGAGCCAGGTATCTCCGATCTGTTGATTTGAAGGGGAGGTTCCGTTGTGCATGTCATCCACCAGGTTAGGGATGACAAATGAAACGGTTGGAAGATTTGCGAAGTTTGATGGAAATTCTGTAGGGTAAATCTTATGTTCGGTGGTAGGAATGGCATGTGAAGAAGAGCCCATCCAGTTGGTCCAGGGAGCATGTTTCCTGGCGTACCCTCCGGTGCCTCCGGAGGTGGCTGCGTTACTTCCTGTTGGGGAGAGGCTTTCGCAGTATCCGGTAAAGGTACGTGATTGGGTATTTAACTCGGACCGGAGGTTGTCTGTAGTAAAGAGAGAAGGAGGTACATTATCAGAAGTCATCCCCTGGTGATTCCCTGAAAAAAGATCGAGGTAGTTTGGCTGGCTCGGATGCTCAATAGCAAAAGACTGGGTAAAAAGAGCGCCCATCGTGTCTGTAGCCAGGCCATTGATATATGGGTTGTCAGTAAGATCTCCAATAATATCAGAATAATTATGGTTCTCCATCATCACTATAACCACGTGATCATGCACGGGAATAGTCTGAGCGGAGACGGGGGCCGAAAGTATAAAGGCTCCACAAGAAAGAAACGCAGCTCCGAATAGGACGCGAAAAGCTGAAGTAATGGTTGTTTTCATCTGATTAATTTTGTTTTAAAATCGGTTTACAGAAAAACAAATTCACACGTAATGATTTATCAATTCAATGATAATCACTCAATCTGGAGCAATTCTGGATATTGGGTCTACCTGGTAGGTACGCTGGATTATCTCAAGGGAAAAGCCGGTAATCTTGCGCCAGGATTTCAAAGATAATCATTGGAATTGAAAAAACAAAACTTGTCCTTTCTTAACCTGCATCAATGTATACGGCTGGGATGTGGTGTATTTTTGTATCCATAAACGTATATAATACCACTCCTTATGAACAAAGAAAAAATAGTCGAAACAGTCATAGATCCACCCCCAGCCCATATGGTGGGAGATGGATTCAGGGTACATGGCTTTTTCCCAGGTGAAAGAATCAATCAGCAACGGATGAGCCCTTTCTTCTTGCTCGATTACAATGCAAAAGTGGAGTTTCCTCCCAGCAAGACACCTCGTGGAGTCGGAGTACACCCACACCGGGGTTTTGAAACAGTAACCATTGCCTATCAAGGGAAAGTGGCTCACCATGACAGTCGCGGTAACAGCGGAGTCATCGGGGAAGGAGATGTTCAATGGATGACCGCTGCCGCCGGGATCCTGCACAAAGAATATCATGAAGAGGGTTATTCGAAAAAAGGAGGCCCTTTCCAGATGGTACAGCTTTGGGTAAACCTTCCGGCGAAAGATAAAATGACCACTCCTAAATACCAGGACTTAAAGCAGGAGAAGATGGGCAAATACCTCATTCCCGGCAACGGAGGAGTGGTTAACATCATTGCAGGGGAACTGAATGGAATCAGAGGCCCGGCCACTACCTTCAGTCCACTGCACCTTTTTGATGCACACCTGGAAAAAGACGGAATACTGGATCTGGATCTCCCGGCTGATTATAATACCGCTATGCTGGTCATTGAGGGAAACATCCAGGTCAATGGAAATACCCCTGTCCAAGCCGACCATCTTGTTTTATTCAAAAATGAAGGCACCTCCATTCGGGTAGAAGGATTAGAAAAAAGCATACTGTTAGTGCTCAGCGGAAAACCTTTGAATGAACCTATTGCCCAGTACGGTCCTTTTCTGATGAATACCCGTCAGGAACTGCAACAGGCAGTTGATGATTTTAGCCAGGGGAAATTTGGGAAACTGGAGGATTAATCGGAGGTATCGAAACTGAAAAAGTACTTCTTTAAGTGAATGAACTTAAAATGGAAATAGAGAGAGTCCTTTTTAAGTGAATGAACCAGATACACAAACTCAAAGAGTGTTTCCAGTAATTAAGAATGTCACTTCAATTGCTTTTGTACCCTCCTTAAAGCTCATGCACTCCCTTCCTAAACTGAAAGAGTGTATTTCTGTAAAGGAAAAGTGTTTATTTAAACGAAAAGAGTAACACCATAAGCTGTAAAAAGCACTTTCTAAGTTATGATTTGTACTCCTTTAATTATTGTACCCTTTTCTTAAGCTTCAATAAGTCATGCAGAAGCTTAAGAAAGCGGTACAGAATCTTACAAAAGTGATATGGAAGTTTAAGGAGTTGCTACATAAGCTTAAGAAATGAGTCTGGAAGCTTATGAAAGTAGTTTGGAAGCTTGGTTTTGTCCAGGTTAAGCTTCTGAAGACGATACAGGAGCTTCCGAAAACGGTTTGGAAGCTTCCATTTGTCCAAGGTAAGCTTAAGAAAATAGTACAGAAGCTTAAGAAAGTGGTTTTAAAGCTTCCATCTGTCATACGAAAGCTTAAGAAAACACTACAGAAGCTTAAGAAAATGGTACAGTAACTTACTCATAGCCTCGAGTATGTGCTAAAATGCTCTAATTTGATTTATCGAATATCTTATTAAATCCAATCTGAAACTTGATTCTGAAATAGGGATTATAACCAGACATTGACCCTTGTGGATTCTCTATTCCTGGCAGGAAAGCCAGTTCTGGACCTCCTGAAATTATTTTACTATAAAAATCCTGAGTGTATCCGATCCGAAATCCGAACTTTCCTTTCCCAACGGTATTGTCAATATGATAACGATTATACACTGGATTAGTACCTCCATATCCACTCAGCCAGTATATATCATCCAGGCTGGTGCTTATGGGAATCATCAGGTCTAGATAAAACCGGGTAAGGTCCTGTTCCCTTTTGTCTCCAAAGTTTGAAAATTTGCCGGTTACATCAACCAGTTTACCCAGACTTCCTCCGATAAGGAACCAGGTATAGTCCATATAAGTAGAGAACTCGCCCTGAAAAGTCGTAGGAGCATTGCTGTAGTAATCGGTAGCATTATAGGTTCCGGTTCCATAAACGAGTTTCACCCCTTTTGCTATACCGGCCTGTATACCCCAATATTTTTCATATTGAGCATCCACTTTTGCTATATAAGTGGTATGCCCGGTTTGTTTCACTTTAATCTTAACTTTTCCATCCACCTTTCGGGTAAAATGATAGCCTGCCATGAATTCAAAATCATTAGAATTAGTTGGATTATAGACCGATTCTCCATCAACCCTGTTACCACTGCCCAGGTCTGCTACCGCATAATGATAGTTGTATTCCGAATGAAGAAAGATATTTTTGAAAAGCAAGGCATCCATGCTGATGGAATGACCCATGTAAAAATTATCTCCTATCTGCATATCAATAGGGTCGGCTCCGATAGAAAAATAATTGATATGGGTATTTTCATTGATGATGGAGTATGTTCCATCATCAGAGGATGTCTTGTCTTTAGGTCCTTCCCTATTCTGTTTGTTCTTTTGTGAAAAAGCAGACAAGCTAATGACCATGCTACAAGCCAGGAATAATAATGCTCTCATATTGTTAGAATAAGGAATTTGTTATGGTTTTACGTTGGCACTGACAGTAAAATTCAAAGAAGTGACAAAGGAGTAAAATGCACCTCCACAAAGAGTAGCTGAATACTTTCCATTGGCAAAATTAAAGTACAGCGTTCCGCCGGAAGCATCCATGCTGCCCTGGTTGGGGTCGTTCAGATTGGCTGTATAGTTCATACCATCAATTGGATAGGATTGGGTGATATCAGGCGTTCTGTTGATGGTAATGGTAAGAATTCCCAAGGAAGTGTTTCCTGTAAAGGTATAGGTGCTGTTGGTTCCAGCGGAAACAGCAGGAGAAGTGATGGTCGTTGCACTACCTCCATTGGATTGGAAGCTGTTGGCTCCTATACTGCACGAAGGGGTTGCTGCATGGCAGGGAACACAATCGCCTCCGCAGTCCACCCCATTTTCATTCCCATCCTGAACCCCATTAAAACAATGAACAGCACCTGCAGCAGAAGTACTGGTTACGAGGGGATATTCCAGCGAGCTTGCACGATCTGATTTTTGCCTGCATCCGGAAAAGCTCAGACCAATTAAAAAGGCAGAGAGGAGAATGAGTGGTTTCAATAAAAGCGATCTTCTCATGGGGTGTGTTTTAATTTATGGCTATGCTACTCAATAGGTCGAATTGATTTCGGTCTTGTACTTTTCAAAAATGAATGTGATGTGGTTGTGAGTAATAAGCCAAAGGTAAACTTTAATTTGAGTTTGCAAAATATGTTAGTGGTTAGGGATATGTTTCAGGGTGGGTTGTACTAAGGGGGGAGCTTTAGGAGGTACTGTCCCGAGCGAACTCCATAGCTTTCGCATCGAAATGTCCACTACCATAACACAAAAAGAAAGAATGGCCTCGGTCCCCGAGCGGAGTCGATAGCTATCGGGTCGAGGGGCTGGCTTCGACTTCGCTCAGCCACCGGGGAATTGCACTTTAAATAAGACATAAGTGGTTTCGACTCCGCTCAACCACCGGGACACTGAGCGGAGTCGAAGTGTCCATTACAATAGAAATAAGAGCCGCGGTCCCCGAGCGGAGTCGAGGGGGCTTCGACTACGCTCAGCCACCGGGGAATTGCACTTTAAATAAGACATAAGTGGTTTCGACTCCTTGCACTGAGCGAAGTCGAAGTGCGCTCAACCACCCCGGTCTAGGACACTGAGCGCAGTCTAAGTGCGTCTCTACCTCTATAAATTTCGTACTTTAGACCTTCAGCAAAACCAGAATGATCGCCTTATTTGTAAAAGTCAAACCAGGATCCTCTAAGGATGAAATTTCGTTTGACAAAGAAGGGAAGCTGGTCATTAAAATCAAAGAGAGGCCAATCGAGGGGGCGGCGAATGTTTACCTCATTAAGTTTATGGCCAAAGAATTTGAATTGAGAAAGAGTGAGATCACTCTTGAAAAAGGATCAGGCAGTCCGTTTAAAAAAATACTTTTGGATATAGATCCGAACCAGCTTGAACGAATCTTAAATAAATACAAATAAAATCATGGAAGTAAAAGACAGCAATGGAACGATTCTCAACGAAGGAGATTCCGTATCGTTAATCAAAGATTTAAAAGTAAGAGGTTCTTCAAATACTTTAAAAAGGGGAACCTTAGTAAAAAACATTCGTCTTACCGATGATCCCGGAGAAATTGAAGGCCGCGTGGAAAAGACTCATATGGTACTCAAAACGGAATTTTTGAAGAAAGCATAATAATCATTCCCCCTTTAAAATTAAAAGGCTGAATCTAAGGCAAAATCAACCGCAGCCTTTGAATGAATAAATGCGGTATCATAAACCGGGAGATCAGATTCTTCTGGCTTTAGGAGCAGGGCGATTTCCGTACAGCCAAAAACAACTCCTTCTGCCCCTTTTTTTATAGAATCTTTGATGATGCTCTGGTATCTGCTTTTTATTTCCTTCGTAAATATTCCTTTGGTAAACTCATTCACGATGGCATTATGAATGATGATTCTTTCTTCCGCATCCGGCACTATTGCTTCAATGCCTTGTTTCTTCAGCCGATCCGTAAAAAAAGTGTTTTCCATCGTAAACTTTGTTCCGAGCAATAACACCTTCTTTTTCCCATCCTTCTTAATTTCCTTTGCGGTTTCATCAGCAATGTGAATAAACGGAATTCCTAACTTTTTAATCAGTTTATCAGCAATGATGTGCGGAGTATTGGCACATAACAGCATGCAATCGGCGCCTGCCTGCTCCAATTTTATGGCAAGCCCGCTAAATAAAAGTTCAACATCGTCCCATCGATCTGCTTCCTGCAAGGCGTGATAGTCCTGAAAATCCAGAGAATACAAGAGAATTTTAGCAGAGTGCGATCTTCCCAGTCTCTCATTGACCAGTTGATTGATTGTTTTGTAATAACCAGCCGTGGAATACCAGCTGGTACCCCCGATGAGTCCAATAGTCTTCATATTTATTTGTTTTTACAAGCGACCAACATAAACTCCATTTTTATATCACCCCGGGCATAGACGACATCGCCCATCTCCACCTCTTCAAAACCGATCTTCCGGTATAAACTGATCGCTGGAGCGTTGTGAGTCCGGTTCGAATAAAGCACCAGCTTTTCCAGATGCAGGTCCCTCCCTTTCGTTATACATGCTTCCATCAGTTTCCGGCCTATCCCTTCTTTCCTGTACTTTTCGTCTACCGCCATTTTTGTGAGTTCGTAAACTCCCCTTTCCAGCCGCCGAAGCGCAACAACCCCTGCCGGGTTCCCATCCGCTAAAGCCACCAGGATATAGCCACCCTTCTCGAGTATATATTTGGAAGGATTCGTCAGCACTTCCACATCCAATACTTCCATCACAAAATGTTTTTCAATCCAGGTTCTGTTTAATTTCTCAAACGCCGGTTGATGTTCCGGTTTGAAATCAATGATGTCGATCTTCATGTTACTGGGATTTTTTTAAGTTTATATCCTTTGTTCACTAAATATACACCTGCAAGGGTGAGTATAAAAGCCATGCAGGTAAATCCGGTCAGTTTTTCACTCAGCACCAGATAACCGAGCAGAACCGCGATTAACGGATTCACATAGGCATAGGTTGCCACGAGCCCAACAGGCAATGAAGTTAAAGCATACTGATAGGCTGAAAACGCGGCAGCTGATCCAACTACGATCAAATAAACAAGAGCCGCAATACTCTCCGGCTTGATCGTATCCAGGTGATTCCATTCACCGGAAAATAAACTCATCATTAACGACAACAGTCCTCCGGCCAATAGTTGCAAAGCAGCATTGTAAAAGGAATTGGTATGCCCGGTCTTCATTCTCGAAAAAACTGTTCCGGCTGACCAACATACACAACCTATAAAAGCTATAAAAACACCCATCGCATACGCTGGATTGGCTAAATCCCTGACATTGTCCCTGAAAATAAAACTCATTCCCAGTAAACCCGAAACTATTCCCATCAAAATCAAGAAGTTCAACTTACTGGTCTTTTGTATAAATAAACTCAGCAAAACAATATTGAGCGGCATAAGCGTACAGATCAGAGAAGCAAGGCCGCTCGGTATGAATTTCACCGACCATGTGACCAGCCCGCTGCCCAGTCCCACAATCATCATTCCTGAAATCACATTCGGAATAATGTTTGAAAGGGTCCAGGAAAATTTATGTTTTGTAAATGCGAGAAGCAGTAGTAATAATAATCCTGCACATACATTCCGTACGCCTGAAAAGAAGAAAGCAGGGAAACTGGCTACTGCCATCCGGGTAAACAAATAGGTCGTACCCCAAACTACGCAGATAAATACCAGGCAGCAATAACCTATGTTTTTTTTGCTCATCATTCGGGTTTTTGTGTTTCGATGATGCAAATATCTTATGTTTGCACATACAAGAACAGATCCAGTTTTTACTATTTTAAGCATAACAGATTTCCCATGTCAGAAAAACAACTCCTCCAGGAAGATGAATTTCTCTATTTACAGGTATGTGAGAAGCTCGAAAATCAAATAGAAAACAGTGTCATCAAACTCGGAGAGAAGCTGCCCTCCGTAAGAGGACTAAGCAAGGAACAGGGTATCAGCATCAGCACGGCTTTTAAAGCGTATTCAGAATTGGAAAACAAAGGATTGATAGAGGCCCGGCCTAAATCCGGGTATTATGTCAAATACATTCCAAAGGCAAATCCCGTGGCTCCTGTAACACAGCACCCGCATAAGGACCCCCGAAAAGTAAAGGTGGATGAGATGATTGCCATGGTTTATGAAAACCTGAGAGCCGAGGATGTGGTCAGGCTTTCCCTGGCGGTACCGGCAACGGAATTACTGCCGGCAGCGAAACTGAATAAAGCAATGGCTGAGGCCCTCCGGAGAAGTACTGATAGTTGTACTAGCTATGAGCATGTTCAGGGAAATGTTTTGTTAAGGAAACAAATAGCGCGGTATGCTTTCAACTGGGGAGGTAGCCTGACAGAACAGGATATTGTGACCACACAAGGTTGTATGGAAGCTCTTTTTTTCTGCCTGAAGGCAGTAACTAACCCAGGTGATACGGTGGCTATAGAATACCCCACATACTTTGGCATATTCAACGTCATGCAAAGCCTCGGGCTCAAAGTGGTGGAAATTCCTTCCCATGTAAGCACAGGCCCTGACCTGGCATACCTTGAAAAAGCCCTCGAGCGGATGAAGATTACGGCATGTCTGTTTGTGACCAATTTCAACAACCCCATCGGATCCTGCATGCCTACTGAGAATAAAAAGAGACTAGTCAAACTGCTTGCTGCAAAAGAAATTCCACTCATCGAGGATGATATTTACGGAGAACTTTATTTTGGTAAAGTGAGACCCCATACCTGCAAAAGTTTTGACAAAAAGGGATTGGTTCTCTTGTGTTCTTCCGTCTCTAAATCCCTGGTACCTGGTTACCGGGTAGGATGGTGCATTCCCGGCAGGTTCAAAGAGCAGATCATGAAACTGAAATTTATGCATACCGTTTCATCTGCAACACCCACACAAGCGGCAGTGGGTCTGTTTTTCGAAAACGGCCGGTTTGACCTGCATCTTCGTCAGTTAAGAAAAGCACTGTATACCCAATGTTTGAGATACACTCAAGCCATCACCGAATATTTCCCTGCCGATACGGAAGTAACAAGTCCACAAGGAGGCTATGTCTTATGGGTAAAACTAAATAAGAAAGTGAATGCATTTGATCTTTTCCAGGAAGCTTTGGAACATCACATCAGTGTTGCTCCGGGACAAATATTCAGCACCGATGCCCGCTTTGATAATTTTATTCGGATCAGCTTTGGAATGCCCTTTACCAGAGAAATTGATATGAGTCTTAAAACACTGGGCTTGCTGGTAAAGAAGAAAATCAGCACGGGAAAGTGGCAATAACAGGGTCTCCACATTCGCTCTCATTTGTCCGCAACTAAAAAATCATCCTGTCTTTTATTTCAAAGGTCATGCAACCTTTCCTCCTGTTTTGGTATCATATGAGTAAGGGAACTCCTTAGAACCTCCAACTCAACCCTAAACTGCACGATATGAACCAAACTACCTCCTTTGTATATGCTAAGGTTTTATTCATACTCACCGTGTTAGGTTCCACCATCTGCCTTGGGCAGGCTCCGGCCATGTTATGGCAGAAAGCCATCGGAGGCAGCGGAGGAGATTATGTGAACAGCGCGGTGGAAGCCAATCATGGGGGATATGTATTTGCCGGTACAGCAGGATCAGCTGACGGGGACATTCCGGTTAGCCTTGGTGGTGCCGACGGCTTGCTCTTTAAATTGGATCTTTCCGGTTCTCTGAAATGGATCAAAGTATTCGGAGGGACGGCTGTGGATCAGCTCCCCTTTGTCTCGAAAACAAAAGACGGAGGTTATATAGCCGTTGGATATACACGTTCCACTACTATTCCCGGTTATCATGCCCTGGATGATGCCTGGGTGGTGAAAACCGATTCGCTGGGAAACCTACAGTGGCAGAAATGTTACGGAGGATCGGGAAATGACCGCCTCACGGGCAGTGTACAACAAATGGCAGATGGTAATTATCTGGTCTGTGGCTCCACCACTTCCGTCGATGGAGATGTATCAGGCTACCATGCAGGGGGTGGTGATGCCTGGGTTGTTAAGATTGATTCGGGAGGAACGCATTCCGTCCTCTGGCAAAAATGCCTGGGAGGAAGCAGCGGTTCCATGTCTTGTAAAGATGCCATCGAAGCCAGCGACGGAGGAATTGTTGTCGTGGCCGGAGCATTCGCCACCAATGGTGACGCTGCCGGAAATCACGGAGGAGAAGACGGATGGATAGCCAAACTCAACTCCACCGGCACTTCCGTATTGTGGGAACAATGTATGGGCGGAACCGGAGATGATGACTTCTGGAGCGTGGTGCAGCTGGCCGATAACAGTTATGCCATCAGCGGTACATCGGGTTCTGCTACCATCCCCGGTAACCACAGTGGCAGCAACGATTATTGGTTCGTGCATCTTTCTGCCAGCGGCTCTGCCGTTTACTGGCAAAAATGTTTCGGCGGAAGCGGTACAGATATGGGGTTGAATGCCGTTCCAACTTCCGACGGAAAGTTTATCGCTACCGGACGGGCAGCTGGTACTAATGACGGAGATATCACTGGTGTGAGCAGCCCTTGCCAGGGAAGCAACAACTATAATTTCTGGCAGGTTAAATTTGACTCCCTGGGCGTTATCTGGCAAAAATCATTGGGTGGTACATTGTATGACGGAGGCAATATGGTAATCCAGACCAGCGACGGAGGTTACCTGATCGGGGGAGAAACCGCTTCGGGAGATGGGGATATAACCGGCATTCATGGAAGTGTGCCTTATCCGGAAGATGCCTGGATTGTAAAGCTGGCACCTGATGCCCTTTCAACTGGAATTTCAAGCGAGGGATTGAATCCGACGCAGCTGAATGTTTTTCCCAATCCAGGCAATGTAAAAATCACGTTGTCGCTTTCACCTCTCCAGGATCCAATTCAAACGATTGAAATTTATTCCTTACAGGGAGCAATCCTCATGACCGTTGCTGATCCAACACCAGGCGATTCAATCGATCTGGATGTATCCTCCCTGCCAGCCGGGTTGTATGCACTTCGTGCAACGACCCTCACAGGTGTGTGGATAAAGAAGCTCATCTTGACACACTGAAGAATATCTCCTGTAATTATTCGTAATGGAAGGCAATGACCGGATGGAATTCCACATGGCGCGGTAAAGCTTGGTCGAAAGACTTTGATACCCTACAAAAAGCCTTGAAGAATTACTTCAAGGCTTTTATTTTTTCTTTCGCTCTCTTTCTCCCTTCGGCAGCCGAAGCCTCAGCGAAGGCTGTCGCTCTATTTTAATGATTTCATTTATTTATACCTGTACTCGGTCCGATTTCGCTCTCCCCTTTTTTCCAATATACCTTGTTCAACAGCTTCTTTCAAGTCGCGACTACCGGTAGCAGTAGCAATATCTTTATAATACCGGAGATAAGTCAGGCGTGAAAACCATCTTTTACCCGCAGAGTCTTTGAAAAAGGATATTCTATCGGAAAATGTCAAAACACGCTGTTGAGTGGATAACAAATCTTCCAGCGCTTCGAGGATTACCGAAAGCATAAATTCGATAAAAGCATTGGACTTACCGGTTTTATCAGACAAACCAAGTGCATTGTAGTAAGCCTTCTGTTTTTTCCGGATAATGGATTCAATGGGTAAAAATCCAAAGATCTCTGAATACTCCATAAGAATTAAGGTTTGCCACAATCTTCCCATTCTGCCGTTTCCGTCTGAGAATGGATGAATAAACTCAAATTCATAATGAAACACGCAACTTTTAATAAGTAGTAGTTCGTCTGACTTTTTCAAATAGCCGAACAATTCTTTCATAAGTGAAGGAACTAAAGCAGGTGGAGGAGCCAAATGAGCCATTTTAGAACCTTTGGCAATGCCCACATTCCTACCCCTACAACGACCCGGGTATTCTGTAAGCCCTTTCATCAAGACCTTGTGAGCCTTGCACAAAGAGGAAAAGCTGTAAGGGCTGAACGCAGCGATCTGCTCATATACTCGAATTGCATTTTGGACTTCAAGGATATCTTTCCGGGGGGCAAGAACTCTTTTGTTTTCAAGAATGGCAGTAACTTGTTCGGTGGAAAGAGAATTGCCTTCAATTTCAAGAGAGGACTGTATCGTTTTGATTCTGCTCTTTTTCCTTAGCTCAAGGGTTGGCTTATTCAGATGCACGGCACTGACCTCACCAATCTTCTCTGAAATAGCGACCACCAGGTGCATTATTTTGCCGGTTAATTCATAGGGCGGACGCTTCATGATAGTATCATTTGATACTATCAAAAGTAAGAAAATAATTAAATGGGGGATTTTGAGTAGTCAAGGATATGGTTCTCGACCAATATTTTGAAAAGTAAAGGACATAAAAAAGCCCTGAACGTTTTAGTTCAAGGCTTAATAAGAGCGAGAAACAGAATGAGAATGAGAATAAAAAGCAGAGCGAGTACTTTCGCACTCGCTCTTCGCTCTCGCTCTGTTTTTTGCTCCCCCTATTGGGCTGGAGACGAACCTATTTTTGAATGATCTTGCTGACTTTCACTCTGTTATAATATTACAAGGGCCAAAATAATACATCACAAGTAGACGTTTTTCATGGGCAGATAATTAACCCGGAAAGCCAATTTATGAAAACAGACAAGAATTACCGGCGATTAGTAACGATTGCCCAGAAACAAGATTCCTTCACTAAGTCAAACTGTTGAAATACTCCATTGCCCTTGTTTCCAAGGAAATAAAGGACTAACTTTCATTAGGATATTGTATTCCAGCCCTGACTGTATTTTAAAGCTAATGGCAATGAGAAGATCTTTTACCAAAGCCCAATTGGTGTTTTTATTCCTTTGTTGTTGGGGGGTAAAATGCAATGCGCAAGGCTATGTTACTTTACCGGATAGTAATTTTGCAAAATATTTGCGCAATACACTTTATTTGAATTCGCCTACGGCTGTTGTTGGAAATCAACTGGATACTACCGATGGGAGTGTGCTTGCTTATACGCACCTCCTCATACCGGTTTCGGGCATTACTAATCTCTATGGAATTCAGTTTTTTAAATCACTGACCGTACTTTCTTGTCCGATCAATGCGGTTTCTTCGCTCCCTATGCTGCCTCCAAATGTCCAGATAGTCGATATTTCCGGGAATCAGTTGACGAGCCTCCCTTCATTACCAGCATCACTTACCGAGTTGAATTGCTCAGGAAACAAGTTATCTGTCCTTCCTTCTTTGCCGGCATCACTCAATAAGTTGGATTGCAGTTACAATACTTTACCCACGTTGCCACCTCTTTTGCCAGCATCACTCATAACGTTGGTTTGCTGCTTCAATAATTTGTCTACGTTGCCTCCTATTCCTCCCGGCCTCCAGAATCTTAATTGCGGTTCAAACACAATCTCCAATCTTGCTCCTCTGTCTGTTAACCTTAGAACGCTGGATTGCAGTAACAACCTATTGACAGCTCTATCCACTTTACCCGATACAATGTATCAGTTATTTTGCTACGGTAACATGATCAGCTGTTTTCCCACAATTCCTAAAACAATTCGTCCACCATACACACCGCCCCATGGGTCCACGGAATATTTTTTGGATCTGGATCCCAATCCGTATAATTGTTTGCCTAATTATATTCCTGCAATGGGTTCTGATACATTGACCCATCCGCTTTGTGGTGTTGGCAATACAAATGGCTGCCCTGTGACCGCAACAGGCATTGCGCCGATAAACAATACGCTGACACCGGTCAAAATCATGCCTAATCCTAACAATGGCATCTTTACACTTGAATCTAGCGAACCCTACCTACAATCTGTGGAGGTCTTTGATGCGGATGGAAGGTTAGTGCTTCATTTGATGGTAAGTGGAGAAAAAGAAATAGATGCCAGTGTATTAAATAAAGGAGTTTACTATTTAAATGTGCGTTCCAATCAAAAAAGCAGTACATCCAAATTGGTGATCATAAAGTGATGCGATGAGCTTAGATAAAATTTATCAGGCTTTTGAGTGATAAACTTCTCGACCAGCCCATTAATAAAAAAGCCCTGAAGTTTCCTTCAAGGCTTTCATTTTTTCTTTCACTTTCACTCTCTTTTTTGCTCTGTTTTTTGCTCCCCAGGCTGGGCTGGATACGAACCTTTTTGTGAAGGATCTAAATGAAGCACAGGAACTTATGAGAACAATTCTAAAAAAATAGTATCCTATAATGTTAAGATCATCCGCTTGGTATCCATTATGTTTCCATTCACAATCAAAGAATAAACAAACATTCCTGGAGTTAATTCATTCCCATTAATGGTGACCGCCCCGTCTCCAAAGTTTGTAACTTGAACTGTTTTAATGAGTTTCCCTTGCAAGTCAAAGAACATGATGTTGGCACTCTGTGCGGTGGTTGGAATGAAATATTTAATACTTGTTTGTTGGTTAAACGGATTCGGCACGTTTTGATAAAGGACAGGTGTGATACCATCTATTGAAGTGCCACTTCCTGATGTTGATCCAGTAGGCCCAAACCCGATTGTACTCGAATTATTGTTACTGGTTGTTGTATTTTGCGTCTTATTGTTACAGCAACTTGTGATTTGGGCTTGCAAATCACTTAATTGTTTTTGCAAATCCGATACCTGTGCCTTCAACGCAGTATTTTGAGCATCAACGATACTATCTAATTGTTGAACCGCTCCAACATTGGTAACAAACATCTCGTGAAAATTAACACCTAAGAATTCATCTCCGCTATTCATTGAATCAGTTTTGATGGTAAAAGGTTTCACGCTGTTCGGAAAAACACTCTGAAAGTCCTGAGCAATAACCCCCATCCCCTTTTCTCCTTTTGGTGTATGAGCCAAGCCATTATATTCATAAGAAACAAGTTTGACTTGCCTTATCAGATCAAGGCCATGTTTATAAGAAGCAACATTTGTTTTGGTTTTTTTGTCTGATGTAATGGTCCAAGTACTCGTGGTTGATTTTCCGGCATCATCTGATGATAGTTCAAGTGAGTGAGCAGGTGAAGATGTGCCAATTCCAACTTTACCCGTGTTGTAATAAATATCAGAGCCTGTAGTAGTCCATTGACTTGTACCCAGATTAGCATAAGCACTACCATTTTGAGACACTTTGAAAGTTCCGGAACCAGAATCAAAATAGATCATCCCTTGTCCAGATGCAGAAACGGAAGGTGCAGACATCCCTCTTTGAGTGTACGCTCCATTAATATCTAAAATGGAGCCTGGGCTGGATGTCCCAATACCTAAATTTCCAGCGGCATCCACCTCTATTTTTGTAGTTCCATTAACCCTTCCCATAAATATTGGTGTAGTTGACGGACCATTGTCCGCAATCAAAACAGAACTTGTGGTCATATCAGGGTCGTCTTGAGACATTGAGAAATAACCGGCAATATTTTGAGCCCCATTTGCAACAACTGAAACGACACCAAAATTGACCCCTGTAGAAAGTGGACTCGGCATAGTCGAATTACACAAAACACCCACATTTCCATAATCAGATTGGGACTGAACAAAAGCTCCGCCAATATTTAATCCATGAGAACTGTTTCCTATTACACCACAAGAAATTCCCATGGATGCTAATGGGGGGCCTTCCCAATAGTCTACATCACCACCTAGATCCTTCAGTCTCCATTTCCTATGATCAGTTGTGGTGCTTTTAGCCGTATTAAATAAACTAATTCCGTAAGATTCTGCACTGCAACCAACTGAACTCTTGTCCTGAAGAACACATGAAATTGCAGCATAATCAAGAAAACTACTAGTGGCAGTTGAAGGAATATTGAATATAGCATTGACACCACTCCAAGCATGAGTGGAAGGGGGGAGGCCGTCCGGCAAATTAATGCCGTTATAAGCGCTAGATGTATAGCCACCGTTCATATCAAGAAATGCATTTACACCATCACTTGCACTGATTGAATTTCGAAGAAACACTTGATTATTACTGATAACACCACTGCTGTATATATCTCCAACTACGTCCAAAGGATGGGCGGGCGAGGCCGTTCCTATTCCAAAATTTCCGGAAGCATCGATAACATCTAAAGTTACCGCATTATGTCTGGCTCTGAAGATAGGAACTGATTCCGTGCCATTATCCGCTAATAATGCTGCTGATTGATAAGTTGGGTCGCTTGTTGACAGTGAAAAATAGCCTGCATTTTCAGTGCCTGAACTTCCGTTCTTTGCAATTCCAATTACCCCAACATTAGCCCCACCAGATGCGGAATTGTCCGTAGAGGCTATATTGGCAGATGCAACATTTGCAGTCTGCGAATTTGCGGCATGATTTTCTAAACCAAAATTAACACCAGTCGTCGAATTTGCTACAGCCCAATTTTCCAACCCTATTGAGGCATTTGGAGACCCTGTATTATCGAATCTATAATTATAGGTTGTAGCAATAGATTTCGCAGAACAAGCATTTGTGGCTGCTGTAACATTATTGGGAGACCCTGAACCGCCAGATGCATCTGATAAGATGTTGTAACTTCCAACGAAATCCATCGGGGTGTAATGACTAGCTGGGACTGTAATTAGGTTGGAAAAACCAACCCATTGATAATTCGAATTCCAAGTTGTAGGAAGCGTCCCGTTTATATATAAGAACCCATCTAAGCCCGTAGTGGGAGCAGATTTTCCAAACAACGAGGATCCAACTTGAAATAACTCAAGTGGAGTACTAGTCCCAATCCCTACCTTCCCACCAGTAAATAATGCTGAATAGGTCCCATTATTAAAGGTATGAGTCCCAGTCCAAGTCGGAACTATGGACTGACTTAATGCAGGTGCCGCATCACTATACATACCCGTAGTTGCCCCACTTGTATTGACAGTTGTTAATCCAATAGTAGCAGTTGGATTAGCTAATGTCTGTGCCTCACAGGTAAAGCAGCATAAGTAAATTGCCATCAAAAGGATCGTGCTCTTGGAAATCAAATTCATCGATTTATTCATGTTCAATATGTTTTAGTTTTTCTCAATAGTATTATTCGTATAGGCAAGGATAAACCATTTTCTTATACGAGACCTGTTTATGGTCTCCATAATGATAAGTTTAATATGGAAATAACACAGAAATATTTTATGAAGTTTCTTTCATATGTAAGATTTCACCCAAATCCGTACATATTTTATAATGGAGTTCGCTATTTAAACGTGCCTTCCGATCAAAAATGCAGCAATAGAGACACATATGTGTCAACGTTTAATGGATGCTCCCAATTTTCTGGCCCACTATCAAGTGAATTCTATCACAGGAAGAGGCCAGACCGCTCCTTCCAATTGCTCAAGAGTACGGTTACTTGTTTTCATTTCTGATTGATTGTTTCCAATTCACTGCGACAATCCCACCACTTTCCTAATCTCCTCGGCTGATGAAATACTTGTTGGACAGACAGTCATCGTAAACACATACTGGCGCGTGGAAGCATCGATTTTACATTTATCAAACTCCTGCGCAGAGATGTAACAAAGTTTATCCTCAAAGGTCGACAAAATAACGCTGCTTGTTCCAGGGATAACCTTAAGCAAGTTTCCCGGAAAATTCATCAACCCATTAAAATCCTTGAATATCACTTTTGTGTATGGAAGCTTCAGCTCTTTCCCCTTTTTGTCTATAAAAAGAGCTGAGAGTTGTATGGATTTTACAAGGGAGGGATTGTCGCAGTTCCACACCCCGAAACGTTCCAGCTGAAATGTTCTCGAAATCGTTTGTTCTGCCAATTCCTTCTCCGCTTCTTCATACTCTATCTTCTTTTGTTCTTCCTGCTCCTTACTTATTTCGGCTTCGATCTTCCTATTTCGCACCAGTATTAAGGTATTGAACTGAGCTATACGAAGGTTCTCCAGGGCATTATCACGGTTCTGTTTCGCAATTTGCACATTCTCCGCTTCCATGTTTTCAATTTCCTTCTTCATCTTTTCCTTGTCAGCAGCCTGAATCTCTTCCTGCTTTTTCTCATAAGCTATCTGCCGGTCGGAAGAATCCTTCTCTTGCTTTTCCCTCAGTTCCTTTGCTGCAACTCTTAACTTATATTCATCGTTACGTTTTTCAAACAGTTTCATTGCTTCATCGTAATTCTTCCCTTCAAAAACAGGCCTGGCCAAATAGGACACGGTATGGTTATAATTCGTAAACGTAACCACATAGCTTCCATATTTCTTTCCCTTCTTTACAGAAACACCCTGCCATTGCTCTTCAGAGTCTCGGGGATCATAGGTTTTACCATCATCGTCAATCTCAAATTCCAGATGGTTGTACGCTTGAAGCTCAGGCATCGAGCCAGGTTCGATTTCAACCGAAAAGGAAGGACGTAATCCATCGGCTTTCTGTGGCATGAGTAATGAACCTGGTCCAGCATTGCTTTTATCTGCCGCAGAAAGATCGGTAACCTTATCCTTACCTTTGTTCACCCATTTCTTCTGCACGGTATCGAGGTAATAGAGGTTGGATCTGGAATCCGGATTTGTGCTTGCCAGATGTATTTCAGGCTTGTGTTGGGGGTTCACGAATACAGGGTTATTGTCTTTATAGGCCTGAATGTCGCACATTCCTGTTGATTCAAACTGGTAACTGATTCCAGCCGAATCGTAATTCATGGGTATTCCGGAGACGAAGAAATCAATAGGATCGGCAAATTCCCGGTATTTAATCTTCACACTTCCTTTCACCAGGTTTCCTTGCTTATCCAGTACGGAATTGGGTGGAATAAGGATGATTGTTCCCGATTTATAATAGAGGGTATCACCTTTTTCGGCCACAAATGTATACTCCATATAGGGCACATCCACACCGGATAATGGGGGTTTGATGCATGGGATGGTGTCATTCGGCTTTACAGAGGTTACATCTGTACCGATTAGAGCGTGCGGTACATCGTTCTTCGAAAGGGAGGAATGATGTACAATCACAATGGCTGCTATGGTTACCGATACAAAAATGACGGTAACAATACTCCAGGTGATGAGTTTAGCCTGAAAAGAAGCCTTCCGGAAGCCTGAACTCACCGATTCTTTGATTCCAAAACGGGCTATACCGTTCATGAGCTGTGCCTGGAGCTCATATTCCGCTTTAAGCTCCGGTGATTCGCCTAGCTGCTGTTCAAATGCGCTTGCCTCCTCAGCACTCATGCTACCTGATAAATAGGCATCTATTGTTTCGGTGAACTTATTCATGGTTCTTGCTTTTTAATGATTGGAGGTGATCTTTTGCTTTTTCGATACACCTGTACTTCTGGTTCTTGGTCAGCTTCTCTGAACTGAAGCCGAGCTTCACGGTGATCAGGGCCATGCTCATTTTGTTGAAATAAAACAATTTGAGCAATTCCCTGCATTTATCACCCAGCATACTGAAGGCTGTTTCAGCCTGTCGATACTCCGATTCTTTCCTCACGTCATCCGAATAATCTTCATACACCATCGAATCAGGGTTGGCGCCCAGATTAGCCTGCCCGAGCTTATTCCGTTTCTTCAGCTCATCGCTCCAGAGATACCGACACACACTGTACAAATACGTATTCAAGCTGCTTGTTAACTGAAAATCCGGAGCGCTCAGTTTGCGAAAAAGAATGACAAGAGCCTCCTGATAAACATCTTCGGCGTCTTGCAAAGAGCCTTGATTTTTGAGTATCAGCTTCTTTACCACTGGGAAATAGGTGTATAATTTTTCAGAAGCCTTTTTAACCTTTCCCTGGCTGAACAATTCTATGATTTGCTCGTTTCTCATAAGCGGCTTTTTACATTAATGGATAAAACATCAAAAGGTCATCACCTGAAACCAATAAATATTTTCAAGGAGGTGTTTTTAACAGGCTAAACTACTAGGACGAACCTTATTTCGACCCTATGATAAACAATCTTGTGGTCAAACCAATAAAAAAGTCATGAACTTAATCGTTCAGGGCTTACTAAGAGCGAGAATGTGGAAAAAAGACTCATCTCATCAAAGTGATGTTCCCCTTTTTTTGAATTTGTTCTCCATCAACCAGGGTTGCACTGAAAAAATAAACAAAACCAGCAGAGCTCATTGGTTGTCCATGGTAAGTTCCATCCCAGCATTCATTGGAATTTGACGTTTCAAAAACTTTCTCACCCCATCTATCAAAGATGGTAAAGTGAAAGGTCTTTATGCAATTTTGTCCGTAAATGCATTCATATTCATTCATCCCATCATTATTGGGAGAGAAGAAGTTGGGTATAAAGATTTCATGGCACGTGTCTGAAATAGCGCAAGCGTTGAATCTTGCAACAAAAACATTTCCGGTTCCTCTAAGGGTCAACGTAGTGTTTCCCAGTATTAATGAACTCGTCTGAAAGTCACTAACAACATACGCATTACCAAAAGCATCAGTAGCAATGGCACTATTATCTTCTCCTCCGCTTGGCAATAATGTAATACAAAGTACAAGTCCGGTGGAATCACATTTAGCAATAAACATTGGGTCAACTCCTCCAGTAGGAAAAGGCAAAGTATTCGTCCCGAAAGTGAAGGAAGGAGAATTAAAGCCTCCCGTCAGATATGCATTGCCAGAGGCATCCAGCGAAACAGAGGAGCCATAGTCTTGGCCGGCCCCTCCTGCATTTTTAACCCAGATAACATTCCCCGCTCCATCATATTTGGCAAAAAAAAGGTCTGAGGTTCCCACGCCAGTATTAGTGAGAGTATACGGCCCGAAAGTTATGGTAGTAGAATTGAATGAACCTGTCACATAAGAATTTCCAAGCGCGTCCGCTGTAACACTAAATCCAGCAGCCGAACCAACCCCTCCTGCATTTTTAGCCCAGAGAACATTACCTGTTCCATCAAATTTGGCAATAAAGAAATTATGGCCACCAGGATTAGTAAGAGTGTCAGTTCCAAATGTTACAGTAGGGGAATTAAAATTTCCAGTAACAATGGCATCTCCAAAAGAATCAGAAGCAATGCAGAGGCTGTTATCACTACCACTACCTCCAACGCTCTTAGCCCAAATCGCATTCCCATTCCCATCATATTTAGCAATAAAAATATTGTCACTCCCTGAGTTAAAAAGCGAATATGTGCCAAAAGTAATATTAGGAGAATTAAAACCACCAGAGACATAAAAATCTCCAGAAGTATTAGTTGCCACACTACAATAATTATAACTGCCTGACCCTACTGGGCTTGTTGCCCATAAAACATTCCCTGCACCATCATACTTAACAATAAAAATTCGGGTAACTAAGCCTGGATTTGGAAGTACAAAAGAGCCAAAAGTGATATGGGCAGATTCATAATGCCCTACGAAATATACATTTCCGGACGCATCAGTTGTTACACTCAAGCCTTCATCATCATCTGAACCACCTGCACTCTTAACCCAAAGAAGGCTACCTGATGAACTGTATTTTGCGAGAAAAGCGTCGTCGCCTCGTGCATTTGTAAGGGTATTTGTTCCAAAAGAAAGCGTCGGTGAATCAAAATATCCGGCAACGTAGACATTTCCTGTAGGGTCGGTTGCAACACTCCTTCCTTCACTATAACTACTAGGACCTGTTGCACTTTGTGCCCAAATCCAACTTTGAGAAAAAGCAGGTGAAGCAATCCCTATGAGAATAAAAATGGAAAAAAATGTTCTTTTCAAAATGAGCTCCAGTAATAAGATTCAGGCAAATCAGTTTTAGCGAAAACAAGTCTTTCTTTCACTTTGCACGGGCTTGGGTGTCCACTCACTGAAGTATATCTTGCAGGAGCATCTCTAAGGCAGGAGTTTTGGAGCAATCCCGAAAAAGGAAGAATACAAAACAGATATAGAGCGCACCTCTCATGCAATCAATTGTCAGTGATTACTAATTTTTCCGTAGCGAATATTTCGTTGCCTTGCGTCAATCGAAGAAAATATAGCCCACTTAGTAAATTGTCTCGCTGCAAAATAATTGTTTTTCCGAAAATGTTTTTTATCTCTTTTACTGGTTGTCCGTTTGAGCTGTACATTGTAAATGTTGCATTTGTTAAGTTTTCATTTGTATTAAGCGTTGTGGAAATTGAGAATGGATTTGGAAAAACATCAATCCTGTTTTTTTGAAGAGTATTTTTAATTATATCTTCGATTAGATCGCAAAAAACAGTTTCAACACCTCCACTGTCTAATTGAAAAGTAACGGGAAGAGCAGCGCCTAGGGTGTCTTTGGTGGTGCTGCCGTCACTCATAAAACTAAAATTAGTTACGGTTATACTTACAGCAAGCTCGTTACAGTTACTGTTCCCAAAAGTATCTGTTTTTATACTGTAAAAATCATTTGACCCAGCGCCAAAATTATTTGTATAACCTCCTATTAGATACCCTCCATCACTGTTTTGAAGAACAGAGGAGCTTATGGAAACATGGTTCGTGTCTCCATATGTTTTTGCCCATTGCAAGGAGCCATCCGGTGCAGTTTTAAAAAGAAAAATATTGTGTATCGGACTATTACCCGCTAAAGCATAGCCTCCGTCATTCGCTTGAATGACCGATATCCCCGTCCAGTTATAGGGGGATACACCAGGCCAAACATATAATTTTGACCATTGAGAAGCTCCCGTTGAATCTGTTTTTAAAAGATAGGTTCCATTGTAGACTTCACCCATTATAATAAAACCTTTATCTGTGGTTCGCTGAAAAGAATATCCGGAGGCGCCTCCTGGGTTAAAATAATAGTTCTCCCATTGCAACGTATCATTCGGTGATATTTTTGCTAAATAAGCTACACCCGTTGAAGTTCCCCAAAACCAAGTACTTCCCAATACCACATACCCTCCGTCTGAAATTTGCATAATTTTACTTCCAGAATCACCATCCCCACAACAGCCCCCTCCGCTTATTTTTTTAGTCCATTGCAATGCACCAACTGAATCAGTTTTAAAAACGTACATATGAAGACTGGATGAAAAGCTAGCGGTATAACCTGTGACGATGTAGCCCTTGTCTGAAGTTTGCTGAACAGATTGTCCATATTCATAGTTTATTCCGTAACTTTTTGTCCATTGCAATGCTCCATCTTTAGAAATTTTAAGCAGAAGTGCTCTGGTCACACCTGCCGAGTCTGTGTAGCCGGTAATGATATATCCTCCATCTGCTGTTGAACTTATATCTGAACCCGCATCTACGCCTTTTCCGCCATAAGCTTTTGTCCATAATAAAGTACCGTTGGAGTCGGACTTAACAACATAAACATCAAACCCAGATGATCCCCCATCGGTACTACCAACCATTATAGACCCTCCGTCAGTAGTTTCTATGATGGCTCCTTCTTGTTCATTACCGGTTCCGCCGTAGGATTTCTGAAACCTAGTCTGTCCATGAACAACATTTAAAGCAATAAGAAATAAAAGCAAGAGAAAATATTTTTTCATTTTTCTATCCTTAATCTACCAGACTGATGCAGGAACCCCGGTTTTATCTCTGTACCTCAATCCTCCTGCATATTATTCCATTCTCCATCATAACCTGTACAAAATAAATCCCATTCGGAGCATCAGACATGTTTATCCGTAAGGTCATATCGGATTGTCCTGCTTCCAAGTACTGTGAATAAACCTCCCTGCCAAGCAAATCACAAATCAATAAGGTTTTGTAGCCATTCCCATCTAGGAGAGCTGTAATGTTTCCGTTTGAGGGAACAGGATAAACTATCACACGATTCGAATTAGAAATTTCACTTATCCCAGCAAGACCTGAAATCATTCGGACACGATTATTATAGCCATCTCCAATGAATAGATTCCCTGCTCCATCCAACGCAACACCATATGGCTTGTTTAACTCAGCCAGTGAAGCGAGTCCGCCATCACCGTTATATCCCTTCAGGCTGTCTCCTGCAATCGTAGTAATAATGCCAGTCGTGCTCACTTTTCGAATCCGATTATTTGAGTAATCCGACACATACAGATTTCCTTGTCTATCAACAGCTACGCCCATTGGATAATTAAATTCTGCTGCTGTGGCCGAACCACCATCTCCGGCAAAACCTAAGGTGCCGTTACCAGCAATGGTTGTTATCGTTCCAGCCGTACTGACCTTCCGGATGCACTGATTAAAGTTGTCTGCAAAAAATATGTTTCCTGCTGCGTCCAATGTGATACCCACTGGGGCCTTTAATTGGGCAGAACTTGCGGGTCCTCCGTCCCCGCTATATCCCCATATTCCTGTACCGATTATGGTAGTAATTATACCGGAGGAGCCAATTCTACGGATGCAGTTGTTACGGGTATCTGAGATGTAAAGATTGCCTGATCCATCCAATGCCAATGCATGAGGGGTATACAGTTGGGCTGAGGTGGCTGCTCCTCCATCACCACTATATCCTTGTACACCAGTACCCGCAACGGTGGTTATTATTCCTGTTGTGTTAACCATCCGGATACGGTTATTCCAGCTGTCGGCAATATAAACGTTCCCTGCTCCATCAACAGCTATACCGGTTGGATAGTTTAATTCCGCTAACGTGGCTGGTCCCCCGTCTCCACTGAATCCGATTGCCCCATTTCCTGCAATTGTTGTAATTATCCCCGAAGCACTAACCTTCCGGATACGTTGATTCGTTTCGTCAACGATATAGAGATTGCCTAGCCCATCTACCGCAACTCCGGAAAGTGTGTCAAGCCTAGCTGAAGTAGCCGCACCTCCATCTCCACTATATCCACCAGAACCGATACCAGCAATTGTGGTAATTATTTGTCCTTGAGCATCCATTGTAAGACTTAAACAAAATAAAAGAATACAACTTCTTATTATCGCCTTATTTTTTTTGAAGTTCATGTAAGCCATAATCATTTGTGTTAAGACCAAAATATCTATAATAGGATGTGACGGAGATTAGATATAAATAAATATAACGAATTCGCGTTGATTAAATTGGATTCTGCGAAAAGAAGTAGGGATTTCAGAGTGATTGGTGAATAAAAAAGGGCCGCTATAACTGATGACTCTTCCTAAAATGCAAAAGGCCTTGATGCAGATGCTTAAAAGCCTCGGTAGAGAGTGAGAAACAGAATGAGAATGAGGAAAAAAAACAAAGCGAGTACTTTCGCTCTCGCTCTGTTTTTTTGCGCCCCCTACTGGGACGGATACGAACCTTTTTGTGAAGGATTTGGGTGACATTGAGAATCTTACCTATTAAACAGACCCGCTTTAAGCACGTAAACTGACTTAAAACATAAAACGTGCAGTCTGTATACGGGACCGGAAATCACGGACTGAGTTGGGCATTATATAAGGCCAGGACTTTCCGCAGGTGTGCTTCTTTTTGATGATGGTTGACAAGAGCTATGGTCAGCGGAATAATTCCTACGCTAAGCATTACAATGCCTTGGACCAGAAAAGGTCCTGAGCCTCCGACGATGCTTATAAGGGCACCTGCTCCGAGCACATCTGCAGCCAGAACTGAAGCAATGATGGCATTTCTTCTATGCCGGTGCAGCTGATAAACTTCCTGGTGCAAGACTGCATTATCCGGTTGCTGGTCCTTGATCCATTTCAATCCTACATGATGTCCATCGGCATAAAAATGATTCCCATAGGTTTTCAGTCTGGCCTGGCTCAGGATTCTTCCTTGTCTGATTCCAGATGGGGGTGGAGCAGGCATCTCCTCCATCCTCCCGTCGGCATACCGGATTGATGCGACCTCGTACATGGAAACAAATTCCAGGGAAGCAAACCTGTTGCCTGCATCCACAAAATAAAGCGTTTTGGATGTCTCGTTCTTCTCGAGTTGAAACACTCCCTTTCTTTCCCCGTTCCGGAGGATGAGTGTGTCCTGAGCTTCGCAAGCTGCCCAAGTGAACAAACTGAAACATATGAAAAACAAAATTCTCATAGAAAAGTGCTATTCCTGTTTAAGTACTCTGGATCACCCAACAAGGTAATGATTCGACACGAACAGATTGGAAAATTGAGTGAAGTGAGGAAAAGAGGTGATGAATTGAATATATGGTTGAGGGAAAACAGAACAGGAGTGGCTTTTATTCTTCACACCCGAAAAAACAAAGGGCTTTTAAGCAGTTGCCCAAAAGCCTTGGTATAGAGCGAGAAACAGAATGAGAATGAGGGAAAAAACAGAGCGAGTACTTTCGCACTCGCTCTTCGCTCTCGCTCTGTTTTTTGCTCCCCGGGCTGGGCTCGAACCAGCGACCCCATGATTAACAGTCATGTGCTCTAACCAGCTGAGCTACCAGGGAATATTATATCACACGCAATGGTGTGAGGTTTGGTTATACATTACAAAAAAAGAACATTAACAATTTAAGATCCTGAGTCCCATGATTAATCCCGCCTTCGGCGGGACTCTAACCAGCTGAGCTACCAGGGAAAATATCTTTGAAATGTGCTGGTTAAATAACAATTTCAACCTTCCATTAGAATATCCTGAAAACCAGAATACCCTGAAAAAAGGAGTGCAATATTAGCATATTACACCTAAATATCCAATATATTTGCGTCCTAATTAAAAAACATCCTGAATATGAGCCTTTTAGTAGTTGGAACTGTTGCTTTTGATGCCATCGAAACCCCTTTTGGCAAGACCGATAAGATTATCGGGGGTGCTGCTACCTATATCTCCCTTGCCGCCTCTTATTTCCTGAAAGAGAAGATAAATCTTATATCTGTAGTAGGTGGAGATTTTCCTCAGTCAGCTTTGGAGATGCTTAAGAATCACCATGTTAATATAGATGGTTTACAAATTTTGAAGGATAAAAAGACCTTTTTCTGGTCAGGTAAGTACCATAATGATATGAATACCCGCGATACGGTAGCTACCGAATTGAACGTTTTGGGAGAGTTTAACCCTGTGGTGCCAGGTTCTTACCAGGACTGTGACTTCCTCATGCTCGGTAACCTCATGCCTGCAGTACAGCGTGCTGTGATTGCTCAGCTGGCTACCCGTCCACGTTTGATTGTACTCGATACCATGAACTTCTGGATGGATACAGCTATTGAGGAGTTGAAAGAAACCATCTCCGTTGTGGATGTACTCACTATTAATGATTCGGAAGCCCGTCAGCTTTCCGGTGAATATTCCTTAGTCAAAGCTGCTCAGAAGATCCTCAAGATGGGTCCTAAATACCTGATCATTAAAAAAGGAGAACATGGAGCCCTTCTCTTTAACAAAGAACAGGTGTTCTTCGCTCCTGCTCTTCCGTTAGAAGATGTATTCGATCCAACCGGTGCAGGCGACAGCTTCGCAGGTGGTTTCATCGGTTACCTGGCTGAGACGAAAGATATCTCTTTCGAAAATATGAAACGAGCTATCATCTTTGGTTCGGCTATGGCTTCTTTCACCGTTGAGAAATTCGGGGTGGAGAAACTGATTGGTCTTACTCATAAACAAGTAGATGAACGGGTTCAGGAGTTTATTGACCTGGTTCAATTTGATATCGCACTCGTTTAAAAGATTCTGTTTTTAAAAAGATAAAAACCCTGAACCTTATTCAGGGTTTTTATCTTTTATCTAGATTCTCAGGAAGTAGATTGTAGTTTGTGTAAATTAAAAAAGGCCCCTCCTTTTGGAGAAAGCCTTTTTATGGTTTCAAAAACAATAAGCCTTATTTTTTTGCACAAGCATGGTTTTTGATGTCTTCTTTGTGACAATCATTAGCCATAGCCGTATGACCGAGTGCAGTAACAGTGCTCTGAGCAGCTTTATCATGATTACCTGCTTCATGATGCTTTGCAGCTTCAAGATGTTCTTTTGCAGCAGCCTCCAAATGAGATGCAGCCTTTTTGTGGTTTTCAATGTCCTTTTGCTTGTCAACAGGAAGGAGAGTTTTGTTTTCTGATTTGATTTCTGGTGTGTTCATGATTTAAGAGTTTTAGTTGTGAATGAATTTTCACTAGGCAAAGGTCCGGGATGAAACGCTCTATTGTGTTACATTCCATATCCGAAACCTTACATATTTCCTGGGTTTGGGATGTATGTCAATTGATTTATCTTTGCTGCAAATCTTTAAAAATCCTTTCCATGAAAAAAGCAGTCATCGTAGCCTTCGACAAATTCACCGACATTGATGTTTTCCTGGCTTGGGATCTGCTCAACAGAGTAAGACATAGAGATCGGGAGTTTGTGGTGAAAATAGTGGGCAGCGCTCCTATACATAAATCTGTTTGCGGAATTGACCTGACGATGCAAGGTGGCTTGGAAGAATGTAAGGATGCGGATCTCGTGTTTTTCAGCTCCGGGCCCGGAGCAAGGACGGTGATCAAAGACGAAGCCTGGCTCGGGCAATTGAAGCTGGATGCGTCCAGACAGATCCTTTGTTCTATGTGCTCCGGAGCATTGATACTGGCAGCGCTTGGGCATCTAAAAGGCCTTTCAGCAACCACCTACCCTACCGCTTATGAAGCACTCCGTAATTATGGCGTGGAGGTGCTGGAAGATAAACACCTGGTGACACACGGTAATATTGGAACCGCCGCCGGATGCCTGGCAGCTGTTGATTTAACTGGTTGGGCCATTGAAAAAATGTATTCTGCAAAAATCAGAGAGGATGTGATTGCCTCGGTAATGCCTGTTGGACAAGGTCAGGTCTGTATGTATTAGTGGCCGGACGATATTGGTGATTTAAGAAAACTTAACAGAATCCAGGACTCGTCCCTGTATTTAATCCCTACTTTTATCGGCATGATTCGACTTTTTGTTTGCTTCACCTTCCTCCTTTCTTTCTGTTCAACCATTTCTTTCTCTCAGTCCAAGGTGGAACTCACCGGACAAGTAAAAGATGCACAGAGCAAAGACCCATTGGAATTCTGCTCCATTGGCTTGTTCAACATGAAAGACAGCCTCCTTGCAAATACAGCTACAGACGGGAAGGGGTTTTTCACGCTTTCTGTGAACAGGGGCGCTTACAAACTCATTGTCCTCATTACCGGTTATAAGACGGATACGATCCCGGTCAGGATTACCGATAATAAATTCATGGGAACTATCCGCATGGAAGCATCTGACAAAATGCTCAAACAAGTAGAGATTAAAGGGAGCACGAATGAGAAACAGATAGACCGGGAAGTGCAACTCGTAACGGCCAAAATGAGGCAAGGTGCAGCAAGCGCCAAAGATGTATTGGATAAAGTAGATGGGGTGCAGGTCGATAAGTACACCAATGCTGTGAAGGTTGATAACAGTGACAAAGTCATCATTCTTGTTGACGGAGTAGAGAAAAATCAGGAGTATGTTAAAAATCTGGCACCTGACCGGCTCTGGAAAATAGAAGTCATCCGCGACCCGGGTGGACGTTATGCTCTTGAAGGTTACTCGGCAGTAATCAATATCATCCTCAAGAAAGATTACCAGGGCACCGATATCTTTCTGAGCAATCGTTTGATGATGGAGACTGTTCCCGTTGCACCGGCCGATCTGATGGTGCAGAATAATTCTTCCGCTACGGTCAACTATACTTATAACCGGATCAATGTATATGGTAAATATAGCAGAGACCAGAATAATTTCAACCTTCCATGGGTCGATAGTAAACAGTATACGAACGGACTGGTCATCAACGAAACAGCACCCGCCTCCTCTCCCGAGAATACTCATGTCAAGCAAATCTTTAACAACTACACCCTGGGAGCCGATTTTTACATCAATCCCAAACACACCATCAGCTTTGAGAGTAATGTAGAAATTCAGGATCCTGCGTCGAACACGAACACGACTTTTAACACGGTTTCTTTTCTTAAAAACGGGATTACAGCGGCCACCTACTCAAGCGAGAATAGCGGAAGCACCAATATCCTCAATTCCTACCATAGCTTGTTTTATGTTGGGAAACTCAATGAAAATAACAGCATCAACTCCAGCTTTACTTATTCCAACTATACGAACACTTATACCAATTCCATTCTGGAGAACATCCCCTATCAAAGCCAAACCAATGGGACAGATCATAAGGTCAACTATAAATTTTATCTGGAGTACACGCATATCATAAATCCTAAATCGAATCTGATGATCGGGTATGGCAATTCCATAGAACAACGCAACAATACCTACTCCCTCAACGACTCCCTGTCAAGCTTTAAGTATAGCGACTTCCGCAACAAATTATATGCTTACTACTCCTGGCAACCCAATAAAAAGTTTGGATTGAAGATCGGCGCTGCCGGGGAAAGCAGTTCTATCACTGCCAATGAACAAAACAACAACTACCTGATTTTCGAGCCTTATGCAGATATCCGGTATAAACCCTCTGATCAGTTGGATATTAAACTAAAGTACCGGGTAGAAAGCACTTACCCTAACATCACCCAAACCAATCCCTTTACCTCCGTTATTGATCAGCAGAGCGTTAGGATCGGTAATCCATATCTTCAACCGGAAGTCGTACAGAAGCTTTCCCTCCCGGTGGTGATAGCCGGGTTTTTGACCATAGAGCCTTACTATCATTTCTCCGGTAACTATATCGGAACCACCGGAACCCTTCGGAAAGACAGCATCTTTCAATATACCTACAGCAACCTGGGCAGCTACCAGAAGTATGGTTTCGAAACTCATTTTACAGCTCCCTTAAGTCACAACTTTTATTTCAAGACTGATTTCGATCTGTTCAATAGCAGTGTTGCCTATGCGGGTCAAACCAATAATGTGAAAGACTGGCTCATGACTGGTCAGCTCATCTATGTCCATCCTAAAGCAGGAACGGTTGTGTTGCTGGAATACCAACACAACCTCATTAAAACAGTGAACGCACAGGGTTATGATATGGCAGGAAATGATTTCTGGATTTTTATTATTAAACAGACCTTCTTCAAGAAACGCCTGGATATTATGCTCCTCTATTTCACACCCATAACCTTGGGTGTTGATTTCCACCAGGGGAATTATATAAGTACCACCAATTATACGGAAACCAAATATGGGGATATCGGCTTTCTGAAGAATATGCTTATGCTGGAAGTAAGCTACCGTTTCAACAAGGGCAGGGCGGCCAAAAAAATGGAAAAAGAAATTCAGAGAGAAGAGGAGAAAGGGAATAAGGTCTTGTAAGTTTTTAAACAAACAACATTATTCCCTGATAAGCATTAAGAAACCGTTAAAGTCATAGACTTTGCCGTCATCTCCTTTTGCATGAAGGATATAGAAATACGTGCCGCTCACCGCTTTTCCTCCACCTGAAGTATAACCATCCCATCCCATGCCGGGAGCAGTAAGCTCTATCATTTCAACACCCCAGCGATCGTAGATCTTACAATCGAATTGTGTGATTCCCTGTGAACGAACAATGAAAACATCATTCACTCCGTCATTATTTGGAGAAAACACATTGGGAACAACCAGCCAGGAAGGAAGCTCTGTTACATCTATGACTTCTTTGGTGATACTGATACAACCCGCACTGTCTTTAACCGTCAGGATCACGGTGTAGTTGCCTCCGGTCAGATAGGTATGTGAGGCATTCTCAACAACACTGGTTCCTCCATCTCCGAAACTCCAGGACCAGGAAGTTGCATTGGCTGAGCTGGTATCGGTAAAGTTTACCGGGAGTGGCATGACTCCATTCAAAGCACTGGAGGTAAACCCTGCTGTAACAGTATTTACGTTGACCGTAAAGTGTGCGCTGTCTGTTCCGCAGAAATTAGTAACACCAACGGAATAGTTTCCTGCACTGCCTGTGGTAATAGATGAAGTCGTGGCGCCGGTGTTCCATGCATAGGTTCCACCGCCGCTAGCACTTAGCGTCGCCAGTTGTCCGTTACAGATATTCGCAGAACCTGAAATTTTGGAGCGTGGCAGTGAATCTAATGTAATGGTTACACGTGCTGAATCGGTTCCGCAGCTATTGGTTGCATATACAACATAAGTGCCGCCGAGAGAAGTTATCAGAGGATTGGCCGAAGATCCATTATTCCATAGATAGCTGGTTCCTCCACTCGCTTTCAGTGTATCCTTTCCTCCGAAACAAAATACAGGAGCACTGGCTGTCAATCCTGCCACCGGCTTAACTCCAACATTCGTAACACTATCGCTCACTGTTAAGGTGCAACCAGCAGAATCTGTAATGATACAGGTATAAAAATTCTGAGTAAGACCATTTGCGGTAGCAGTCGTCTGGCCTGCAGCAGGCGCAGGTGACCAGGCATAGGTATACGTACCGGTTCCTCCCGCAGGGGTTACCTGCAAACTACCATTACTTAGTTTACAGGTCGATGAGGTAGGATTAAATGCTGAGGAAAGCGGTGCAGGCTGAACCACAGCAACCACTTGTGACTGAGAACACCCGTTGGCATCCTTAACAGTACAAGTATAGCTACCGGCACAAAGAGCAGTGGCTGTTGGGGTTGTTGCTATGTTGGGCGACCAGGAATATGTATAAGCACCCGTTCCTCCAGAAGGATTTGCAGTTGCTGTGCCACTGCAGGCTCCATTACATAATGCCTTGGTTGAGCTGGATGCAATAACCAACGGGGGTGGCTGAGCAATCCCGAATATTTGCTGAACAGGACATCCATTAGCATCTGTTACAAAGCAAGTATAACTCCCCGCACACAAAGCTGTTGCGGTAGCAAGGGTGCTGATATTGGGCGACCAGGAATACGTATAAGCGCCGGTTCCGCCGCTCGGTGATGCAGTGGCCGTCCCATCACAAACAGAATTACAGCTGGTAGGAGTATTGGAAGCGCTTATAGAAAGCACCGTCGGCTGTGTCAATGTCACGGTTTGTTGACTGAGGCATCCATTTGCATCCGTCACGTAACAGGTATAAGCAGTACCCGCACAGAGAGCGCTGCCCGTTGCCGTCGCACTAACATTAGGAGTCCAGGAATAGGTAAGCGTCCCGACACCACCCGTTGCAGAAACGGTGGCCGTTCCTGTACAGGCTCCATTACAGGCCGGATTACCCGATGAAGCAAGTGATACGGTCGGAGCACCGCTGTTGCTTACAATCACACTCGTATTGGTAGAACATCCGTTAGCATCGGTGACCACCACAGAATAGGTGCCTGAGGGAATAAGAGTAGCAGTGCTGGTGCCCTGACCGCCTCCTGGAACCGGAGACCACACGTAAGCATAGGCCGATGTTCCTCCGCTCACCACTACAGAAGCCTGTCCATTGGAAGCCCCGCAAGTTGCAGGATTTGATGAAGAAGTAAGTGCGAGTACCGCCGGTTGTGTGATGGTTACCGGAACAATATTCTGACATCCGCTGGCATCCGTAATCGTACAGCTATAAGAGCCTGCACAAAGTGATGTTGCAGTAGCCGTGGTGCTTGGATTACCAGACCAGGAATAAGTAAGAGTTCCGGTACCTCCGCTTGCATTTACAGTTGCAGTTCCATTACAACCCGCATTGCACGATGCATTGCTCGTAACACCCAGTGTTGATGTGGGCCCTCCCGTATTTCCTACCACAGCCGTAGCAGTTCCAGTACATCCATGTGCATCTGTAACGGTCACCGTATATGAATTCGCAGACATCCCTGAGGGAGAGGCAGTCCCCTGTCCTATTCCGGGTGCTGGCACCCAGTTATAAGCATAACCGGCAGTTCCGCCGCTCACTGTTACAGATGCAGATCCGTTGGCACCTCCGCAAGTAGCAGAGGTAGCTGAGGGAACAAGCCCAAGCACTGAAGGCTGAGTAATGGTTGCACTGGTGGTTGACTGACACCCCAATGCGGTAGTCACCGTCACATTATAGGTTCCGGCTGGCAAGGCACCTGTTGTGGGATTAGTACCCCCTCCTCCTGACCATGAATAGGTAAGCGGAGCAGTTCCCCCCGTGGGGGTAACAGTAGCCGTGCCCGTACCTCCATTGCAAAGAACATTGGTTGGGGTTGCAGAAAGAGTGGCAGCAGATCCTACATTGACAATGGCCGTTGCTTTACCTGTGCAACCAGCAGTTGTGCCGGTAACCGTATAGGTAGTGCTCGCTCCTGGCGTTGCAACAACAGATGATCCGGTGGTAGCACTTAAACCGGCAGCAGGTGACCAGGCATAAGTAGTGGCCCCCCCTGCATTAAGCGTTATTCCAGGGCCGCCGTTGCAGATAACAGAAGGGCTTGGGCTTACGGTGGTTGAAGGACCGGGGGTGACTGTCACCGGAACCGTTCCGGAATAGGTTGTGATTCCGCCGTCGCAATTCGTCACTTGCATGGTCGCCGTATAAGTTCCACTGGAACCGGGGCAAACACTCACACTGGCTCCAGAGCCAATAACAGCTCCTACTGGATCGGTCCAGGTAATGTTGTAAGAAGGGGCTCCTGAAGGGGAAAATCTCCAGGCTTCGTTGGTGACAGACCATGCGGTTAAATTTCTGCCGGGAGGACTCACAGAAACAGTTCCTGTTCCATCCAGAAGGCCTATAATTCCATTTCCTCCATTCCAACCCGCGCAGGAAAAGCTATTGGCAATATATACATCAATGTAGTTTGTGTTCTCATACAGTACTAGCTGAAACGTGGAAAGGGGTGTTCCATCACAATAACCCAGACCAGCTCCGTTCGCATATAATGGAACATTTACCCAGCTCATCACCAGAGCCCGGCAGGGGGCACTACCGAGTGTTTCAATATAGGAATTACCTCCTAAGCCCTGGTCAATATCCCGAAAGGCGGCACAGATCGTGTTTGCAGGAAGATCGACCGTATTGGGAAGTGCTGTGGTGAGTTGCCAGTTATCATACCCATTGGCCTGAGTCAGATCAAAAGTGAGCTGACCATTATCACCAAGCACAGCCTGATTGTAATGATTTCCGAAATAACAGAAGTTAAATCCCAGATTTACAACAGAACTCCATACATCATCTGCACCCACAAGAATAGAAGAGCCAGTACCCGGGTATGGAACATAAGGAATAGAACTAACCGTATATCCGGTTGTTTGATTATTGGAAACAATGGTTGCATTTAAGGTGGTACAGCTTCCATTGCAAATGGAAACCGGACTTCCAGCGCTTATGGAAGGACATGCCGGAGCACCCTGGCCAAAAAGTCTGCATAGCGGAAGGAACATCACTAAAAAAAGGAGGATCGTGTTTTTTCTCAAGAACAGGGTATAAAAATCCCGTATGTAAAAGCGGGATCAGGTAGAAATGTTAATAATAGAACAACGGTATGCAATGCTAAGGTAAATTAAATACTTTCAACTTCCAATTATGGCGAGATTTTATAGCGATTTTTAATGATGATCCGGAAGAATTTTATTTCTCCTCCTTTTACTTACTTTTATTCGCACTAATAACAGCAAGCAAGACAGATCATGGACAGACGAAAATTTATTCTTACCTCCGGTGCTGTGGCCGGACTTACCGCTTTCACCCCAGCACTTTCACTGGCTAACGCCGCTGAGCTTGTCCCCTCACCCGCACTTCGGTCTGTAGCTGACCATATCCGGCCCATCTCTCCGGAAGAAAGGATACAGCGACAGGAATTGGCTCGTAAGCTCATGCAGGAAAACAGCCTGGATGCTATCCTCCTGGAAGGGGGAACATCCATGAAATATTTTACCGGAGTATCCTGGGGACGAAGCGAACGTCTGTTTGCCTTCATCATGCCTCAAAAAGGGGATGGGTTTTATATTGCACCTAAATTCGAAGAAGGACGAGCCCGGGAACAGATTGGACAAGGCCTGCTTTTTACCTGGAATGAAGATGAAAGTCCGTATGATCTTATCAAAGGAGTACTGAAAGACAAAGGGCTCCTCACCGCTGTACTGGGCGTCGAAGAGAGTACGCGTTACTTTGTTACAGAAAACATTCAGAAGACCATCAGTACCCTTGGTGTTCGCAGTGCCACAGCGGTTACAGCCGGATGCAGGAGTGTTAAAAGTCCGCATGAAATTCAGATCATGGAAAGCGCTAATCAGATCTGCCTCGAGGTATTCCGGTCTTCTTCCAAACTGTTAAAGACTGGAATGACCGAAGCCGAGTTTGGAAAGATTATATCCCAGGAATTCTCCAAATCAGGAGTGGAAGGGGGTGCATTGGTATTGTTTGGAGAAGCGTCGGCCTATCCTCACGGACTCGTGAAAGAAAACAAACTTAAGGAAGGAGATATTGTTCTTATGGATGGAGGTTGTATGGTTCAGGGTTATGAATCGGATATCACCCGGACGACCGTATTTGGTAAACCAACCGATAAAATGAGGAGCGTTTGGGATATTGTCAGTAAGGCTCAGACCGAAGGATTGAAAGCTGCGAGGCCAGGAGTTACAGCCGAAAGCGTTGATGCAGCGGCACGAAAACTTATTACCGACAAAGGGTACGGCCCTGGCTTCACTTTCTTTACACATCGCCTCGGTCATGGCATCGGTATGGATGGACATGAATGGTTTTACCTCGTCGGGGGAAACAAACGAGTCCTTCAATCAGGAAATATGTTCAGCAATGAACCCGGTATCTATATCCCCGGACAATTCGGCATACGGATTGAAGATGAAATGCTCATCACCTCCGATGGAGCCAGGTTCCTTCTTCCGGCCCAGGAAAGCCTTGAAATTATCTAAAAACGAATCTTTTATACCTCATCGCCCGAATTGTCCTATTCGGCGAGGCTATAATTAGTTTGGTCAATACCAATATGCGTCTGAACGAAAAAACAGTCAACGAACTGATTTTCCAGACATTATGATCCTATGTTCGGGGTTAAAACAAAATTACATTTGAAATGAACAAATACAAAAGCCATGAAACGCAAACTTTTCTCAGCTATTCTCACTGGCATTCTGGTTTCCTCCGGGATTTATGCCCAGGCGCCTTCAGAACCAACAGAAACACTTCCTCAATACAAAGACGGAGGTCATGCGCTTTATCAATTTATCAATGAGAACCTTCAATACCCCCAGACAGCTCTGGATAAAAAGATACGTGGAACGGTACTGGTTAGAATTACCGTTGACAAAAACGGGAATATTAACGGAGAAAAGGTAGACCATAGTGTAAGCCCGGAACTTGATCAGGAAGCCCTGAGGGTGGTTGCAATGATGAAAGATAAATGGAACCCTGGTACCGTAAATGGGAAACCGGTGGAAACAGATTATAGCTTATCTGTATCCTTTATTCCTCCGAATGAAAGAGACCAGAGCGGTAAACCAAAATATGGAACGAACGACTATAATTTCGTGAGAGGAATGGCCTGTTCCAAACAAAAGGATTATCTGAATGCCCTTTTCTACTTCTCTGATGCGTTGGACAGCAATTCTTCGGATACGAATATCCTTTTCTACCGTTGTCTTTGTAAAATCCAGTTGGGTGACAAAATGGGAGCCTGCGATGACTACAAACGTATAAAGACCTTGCAGCATCCTAACGACCCTAACGTAACTTCTAAGTACTGCAGCAATTAAGTTTTTCCCGGAAGATCTTTAATCGTCATCATAATCCCTCATCCAGGAATAGGCCTTTTCATCGAAATCTGAAAGGGATGCTCTTTTTCTTCCTTCAATCCTCAGGTGGCGGGTTATATCTTCCAGCTCCTTCTTCATTTGTTTTTCGCTTTCAAATGAGTAATTGTATTTTTCAACCTCTGGTTCGAAATTGATTTTGTCCTGTTCCAGTGGCATAATTCCTGTATAACTCAACTTCCAGATCTTTTTATCCAAAGGCCTGGATTTAAATACATAAACAAATCCTGTTTTCTTAGCGGTAGAGGCTGATAACCTGTTGATCAGAACAAGGGTGTCTTTTTTGCGGTCATAGCGCTTACCATATAACATGGAAATGACCACGTCCTCCTGGGAATAGTGTTTGCTGTCAAATTTTTCCAACCCCTTTTGGTCACTCAGTGTACGGAACAGCCAGAAACGAGTCTGTGCTCCGGCCGCAAGACCAGACCAGATAGTGTCGGGCACAGGAATGTTTTTCTTGAGTAAGGCGCAGGCTTCTAAAACCTTCAACAGATCGGGCTTTCCCTGCATGGTTTTATCTATATATTTCCGAACCTCGGCATCCCGGCTATAGAACGGAGAAAGCAGGTTTACATATTCGTAAATCTTCATTTGATCAAAGCTCAGAACAGTTCTCGCATCTCCCGGCCCGGAAGTAGAAATATTATCGTTGCTGCCGTATGAATCGTTCTCATTGTTTTCGTTGGAGGAGATGTTTCGCTTCAGATCGTATCTTGCATCATTAAGCAAATCTGATTTATACCGTTTGTAATCTTTGCTTTTCATCACACCCTTTTCCACACAATTACTCAGGAGTGCATAGATCGGTATTCTGTAATCCGGGTACTTGGCATAAGTCAGCAATTCAGGGAAGAGCAGCCGGCCCAACTGAAGGCTGTCTTCATAAACATAAAAGATAGGATACAAATCAGAGTTCGTGTTTGTTACCGGAAGTTCAGAATGCAACATTTTCAAAAAATAAGTAGTGGAGATTGCTGATTTCTGATTAGAAACAGCTTGAAGAATGGCCAATTCAATGCTTAGAGAGTCTGTGTACCTGTCATACATTTTGGAAAGGAAGGGAAGGATCTCTTTCGACTCGAGATTCCCAAGCATTTTAATGAGTGTGGTCTTGGTTTTCATCTCCAGTTTCGCGAAACCTGGATTTTCAATGGTCTTCATGAGAAGTGGGACATGCTTATCCTTCACGTTTTTTCGGACGTAATCGATAGCATTTTCAGCCATTTTTCGTTTCAGCTCCTCCGGAGCATATATGGCATTGAAAAAATGCTCACTCAGCTTATCAGCCATGATATCTATCCCGATGCAGGTATCCTGTGGTGTAAAGCTGTCATAGAAGGATTGTATGAAAGAAGTTACAGACTCGCTGGTGTCTATGTAAGTACGAAGTGTATAGAGGGTTCCGCATTTTTGAATCATTTTCACTAAATAACCGCGGGTGCTATTGGTATCGGTTACCAGGTAGGTAATCTGTTTGAGTCCGTTATACTCTTTTTTATCTATACGGCTAGCCAACATACTCCTGTCTTTGCTTTGTTCCTGCACCATATCTTTCCAGAACTCATCCATGCTTGCTACTTGGTAATACATGCTGAATTTCCGGAACTCGACATAAATCTTTTCACCAGTTTCGCTGGATGTATAGATACGGGAGTTGTTGGTAGGCAGAAATGCCTTCTCCTCTTTCTTTTCATCTCTGGAGGAATAGTAAGAATCCGACGTATTACGGGTGTAGGGCCTCACCAGACCACCGAACGGGGAAGGATTCAGCTGGGTTTTTACATTGAAATGAAGAAGGGTATCCACAAAGGAATCAAAGGGTTTGATGTACTTCGGTTGTGAAAACTGAATTGAGCTGAGGTAATGCTCGGCATAATCTTTATCTCCTGTCTTGACACTTACCATATAATAGTTTTGTGCCCTGATAATAATCCTCGTGTAAATCGTTTCGTTGCTATCGTTTGTAAATGTTGCATCGATAGCGGGGTACTTTTCGAATTTCTTCAAACTGCGGTTGGTCAACCGGTATTTAATAAGCGAAGCAAAGGTTTCGGTCAGAAAGTTGAGTTCGAAGGTATCTTCCTCAATATACCGAAGGTCGCAAAGGGAAGCAGATAGGAACAGAAAATAGGCTTTTTTATCCGGCAACGCTGTGGCAATAATTTGTTTTTGCACGGAATAGGAATTGTTACTCTGGTAAATATTGGATGCTGCAGGAATGGTAAGTGAATAATCACAGGAAGGTGATACGTATTTTTTATCAAGTTCTGTCTTGGATGTTTTAAATGTTATGGAACTGAAATATTGATCTGCCTCCGTACCTGTTTGTACATATTCCCGGGTTCCGCTCATTTTAAAGATGTAGATCTCTTCAGGAGTAACGAAGATCTGCTGGCGTTGTACATCTCCTCTCCGGGTTTTATTGACTATATCATATCCCGGATAGCCATTCTTGCTTTTGATATTTTTACGGCTAAGTACTTTGCCAGGAATATTTTCAAAGATCAGGCTGTCGATACGTATCATCATCGCCTTTGACGTTTCCTTGGTTATACCTGAGAAATAGTTTAAACGTCTGATGTAATAATAAGCCCCATTAGTCATGTCATTGAAAAGATAGGTTTTGGCTGCTCCTGCATCACTTAACTCGCTCAATGGCCCGGGCACACTTACGGAGAAGGCAGAATCAGCGGAACTACTTTGCGAAAAAGTGACCGGACAACGTAAGTCCTCCAGTTTTTTTACCATTTTATTTCCAAATCCATCTGTATAAGTTACCGGACGGACGCTATACCCTTTCCTGCGCAAAAGCTCAATCACTCCATCTTTTCCAGCCAGATGTGCAGCACCCACACCGGTGAAAAGAGAGTTGTGTTTCATAATGGAATCCATCCGGTTGGCCATTACTATATTTCGGTCGTTCAGCATGTGCTGGCGATAGCAGGGAGTGGTTTCGGTGAGGGTAAAGAGTGAATCGATCAGATCCAGGTCACCCATGCGATAGGCATATTCTGAAATTTCACTGTAGGACTTATCCCCCTCAAGCTCTTTAAGTTTAAGCCGGAACTGCTCCTGCAACTCCTTGTCTGGCACTTCTTCATCGCACATCTCCGCCTTTTTAACCATTTCCCTGGAACGCTTGAAATTCTCCAGTCCTACCGCTTTTTTGTTCAACTTTTTACCTGCCTGGAAAATGTACAGATCAAGGTAAGTGTCTTCTTCAAAATCACCCCGGGTATTGGAACTCCGGTAAAGCATATTGTTTATGACATCGGGGGTCGATTTGAGGAAGCGTTTAAGATCTTTTTCATCGGGGATATTGAGCTTGAAAGCCTTGCGATAAAAAGGCATGGGGCGTGAATATGAATTCGTAAATTCCGTCTGATTGCGGGCCTCTTCATAATCGATGGATTCCTTCAGCCAGGTGTCGTGGTCAAGTTCCAGTGCAACCATATCGACCTTTTGCAAAGCCACATAAAAGGTATCACTGAGGTTAAAAGCCAGTTTCTCACTTACATGGCGTGTTCCATACAAGTAACTGGGTTTGGTAAGTCCGTTTCCGGTGATTTCCCATAGAAGGCTTGGATATTTTTTTATCCACTGCTGAGCCCGGAGAGGAGAAAAGAGAACAAACAGAAAGCAAAAGCCAAGGCATCTCTTCATCCGGCAACTTTTATAGATCTAACGATAAATATCAGATGTAAATTATGAGCAACATCGTCTATTTCTTGGCCTTAAGAGACCCGTCGTAGAAATCGAGCGGTTTCTTTTTGACCCAGGCCACAAAATTCCGGATATCTTCGTTTTCCAGGATTTTCTCTACACTGGTATAGGTACGGGCAATTTCCTTTTCGTTAAAGAGACTGTGGACTTTGTTATGGCATACCTTGTGCATCGGCACCGTATTGGTTCCGTTTCCTCCTTGAGAGAGAGGAACCAAGTAATGCCTGACCACTGGATCAGCAAGCGGTCGGCCGCATAAAGGACATGATGTTTCTTCCATTATTGAATTAATACCAGAGAAATTTTACGTTGCGGATTTTCATCTCTTTAGCCTTTGCCCTTGCCTCGTCTCCACATGACCTGGGAACGGCGACAATAAACTCGCGGTATGTTTTACGTGCATGGGCTGAAAATACGCTCCACGCTGCTCCTGCATTATTAAGGCTGCTTGAATCTTCAACCGCAATTATATAAGAAGGAATCTGACTCGTAATGTCCGGGACGAAGCTCTGCCCTGCTTCACCTGTCGCAGTAATTTTTTCCGGGGCCTCAAATCCAGCTCCTGCAGCTCTTACCCCTCGGCACTTACGTTGTTTTAAGCGGTTTGCAATTTCTATTATAACCGCATTGTGGTCTTTACTTTGATCAGACATAAAAGGGGGTTTGAGTTACACCAATCAAATGTAACACAACATACCTTGCTACGCAAGCGAACAAGCTAATTTCATTTATTGATTGATATCAGAAAAACCCACCGTCATCACTTTGCTGCTGGGCCGGTTTACGCTTAAAAATAGAGGCGTCAGCTTTTCCGAAGCGCATCATGACGCTGAATTTCAAATACCGGGACTCACGGCGGGCTACCATATCCTGTATATATTGATCGGTAACCAGGTGTGAGCCTCTGTTCTTGGTATCGAAAATATCGCTCAGGCTCAGGGTAAAAGTCAGGAATTTTTTGTAATCCTTACTCAATCCACAATCCGCAAAATAAACCTGGGTTGCAGTTCCCTGAGGAATGATTTTAGGTGATTCATAGTTTCCGCTCAGCTGCAGATTGAGACTCCAGGGAAGATGGTAAAGCAAGGTCAGCTTGCCGGTATAGTTAAAGCCCTGGTTGCTGAAACTGGTATTATTATAGGATGCATCAATAGCGGTATAGAAGAGATTCATATTCAAAGTGGCTTCAAAGCCCTTGAAGAGTTCATACTTGAAGGTATTATCCATACCTACGGTATTGCTTTGCGATCCGTTTACCGTGGTTGTAATAAGGATGGTAGCATCTGTTGGATCTGTATAACTATATTGTGTAAGCGGGTTCTGAGTATTCCGGTAAAAAATTGTAAAAAAGAGGTTTCCCTTATCCAGGCGCTGGTTGAAGTTGATCTCTGCCAAAGTAATAAACTCAGGAGTCAGGCTTGGATTACCTATCTGGTAGTCATTCTTATCGCTGAACATAATAAACGGCATCATTTGCCTGTAATTAGGTCTGTTGATCTTCCGCGATATGTTAAACTGAAACTCTTGCCGGTCTCCACGTTTTTTACTGATGAAGAGACTGGGAAACAGCGCATTCATTAGATTGTTTATGGAGGTAGGATATTGATATTGATAGGAAGTGTTCTTATCGGTAAGGATGCCCTGGTAATAAGAATCTTCGAATCGAACTCCCCCCATAAAGTCCAGTCCTTTCCATCTCTTGGTATAATTAATATAAGCGGCATTCACCCAATCTCGGATTTTATAATGAGCCGTAAGGAAAGTATCTGCAACGTAACTTGCCGTTGTATAATTATAATCCTGCACATCCAGACCTTGAACGGCAGGGCGATAGGCAGAACGAACCCCCAGTTCAAGCTTGGTGCTGTCATTGATAGGGTTTACATAATCTGCCTGGAAAGTATAAATTTCGCTTTGATTATTTCCGATATTATTCTGGTAAGCAGGATTGTCCGGGAGGGGTGTGCCGCTCGCAAGTAAGCTGTTGGTTGTAAAGTTGCTCAGACTTTTTGCAATGGTCGTGTTATAATCCACATCCGCAGTAAACTCTTTCCCTTTTTTAGGAAATGTTTTCTTGTACAACAGCTTGGAGGTGTAATGCTGGAACTGGGTGTGCATATCTGTAATTCTGGAGCCATTGCTTATCATTGCATCAGAACCATCCCGCACATCAAAATGCTGATGATCGTTCGTAGTAAAGTCCCCGGCTACTATATTTTCAGATGCAGTAATCGTATTCCGGTTGTTCAGGTAGTAATCCAACGAAATCATTCCCATCTGAAAAGTGTTTCCAAAACGGGTGGAGTCATAGGCGTTCAGGTAACCGGTGGGAGTTCCGCCATTAGCAAGCAAGGTTCTGTTGCTGGATCCCAATACAGGATTTGAATAGGAGGTCGTATTATACATAAGTGATAACCCGAAGGGCTTTTGCTTGATATTCAAAGCTATCATTCCATTATAATGGTTATTGGTACCGATTCCTCCGGTAATGATTCCGTTATAACCGGGCTTTGAATTGCTCTTCATAACAATATTGATAATACCACCGGTAGTACTTGCCTCATATTTAGCAGATGGGTTGGTGATCACCTCTACGTGGTCAATTTGATCTGCCGGGATTTGATCAAGGGTAAGGGTTGTTGGTCTTCCGTCTATATATATAGTTGCTGCATTCTGCCGGAGCTGAGCATTTCCGTTATCATCCAGGGTTACCGAAGGGATGTTTTTCATAACGTCCATGGCTGTTCCTCCCCTCGTAGTAATGTTCTGATCTACATTGAACACTTTCCGGTCTATATTCATTACGGTAGTAGCCTTCTGGCCTTCAATCTCAACCGTGTTAAGCACTTTTTCATCACTTCCCAAAGCCAGGTCTCCCAGATCTTGCTCTACCGTCTGAGGAGTAATCACAATCTTTTTAATAAGATTCTGGTATCCGAGAAAGGAAACCTTTACAGTCCATCTTCCAAACGGGAGGCTTTCAATATTAAATTCTCCATTGTCTTTTGTAAGACACCCTCCTATTACACTATCACCTTTAGCCACCACCACTGAAGCGTAGGGAACAGATTCCTTGGTTTTGGCATCCACGATTTTTCCATAGACCCTACCCACAGCAGGCATCTTGAATTTGGCAGGAGCCGCTGATGGATTTTGCTGAGCGTAAAAAGAATTTATGCTTAAGAGAATGCAAATGGAGGTGATGAATGTCTTCATTGAATAATAAATTTGAACAAAGGTATATAAGAGCAGGTGAACAACCACTCCCTAAAATTGTTAATGAGTCAAATTCAAGGATTTTATCTGCTAAAGCATCTTTTTTAGCTATCCAATCTTCGCAACAGACTGTTTATCAATTAACAATAAGAGTCACTAAAAGTTCTTAAAGATTGTTAATAGATAGTTTACATTGACTACTATCGGTAATTACAACTACATTTGTGCCGGAAATTAAAATGAGCACAAAAACACATAAACTATCGCAATGTCTCCCCCTGGGACGACGTTTTGGTTTGCTCATGAGGTTGTATTTCGGTGCGTTGACAAAAAAACTGGAGCAATTGGATATAGACCGCCACTTTTCCATTTTAATACTCATTGAAAATTCAGAAGAAGGGTTTTGTAACCAGCAATATCTTTCCAATACTCTAAATATTGATAAAACATCTATGGTAAGGATGATTGACTATCTGGTCGATAAAGGATATATCAGGAGATCCAGTAATCCCGAAGACCGACGGGAGCACAGGATTCTTCTTACAGAAAAGGCTCACCGTATCCTTCCACGTATTCACAGGGCTATAAATGATTTAAATTCAAAAGCAACAAACGGACTTAGCACCTCCCAGCTCAAACAATTTTATAAAGACCTTGATTTGCTTGCCGAAAATCTGGCCCATGAACCCCGGCATACCATTGTTATGAATCTTGAAAAAGCCAAATCGACACGGAAATGAATAAAATAAAAACACCTCTTATTATCCTTCTGATTGTCGGGGCTCTGATTTTTGTAAAGGTTCGTTATCTCAGCAACAACGTAGCAGGACCACAGATGGGCAACTCCGGGCAAGTGCCCGCTGTCAATGTGACCGTTACAATCGCGAAATCCTCGACATTTGATACAAAAATTACTTCCACCGGAACCACATTGAGTAATGAAGAAGTGGATCTGAAACCCGAAGCTTCCGGAAAAATTACTCAGATCATGTTTAAAGAAGGGGACAGGGTTTCAAAAGGCGAGTTACTCCTGAAATTAAATGATGCCGATCTTACCGCCACCCTCAACAAACTCAAGCTGAATGAAAAACTTGCCGCTGAGAAAGAGGGACGGTTGAAAAAATTACTGGAGATTAAAGGAGTGAGCCAGGAAGAGTATGACGCTGCACTCAACGCCCTTCAGGGAATAAGGGCAGATATGGAGTTTACTACAGCTCAAATAGCGAAAACGGAACTCCGGGCTCCTTTTGACGGCATTATCGGACTCAAGAGCGTGAGCGAAGGAAGCTATGTTTCGCCAACCGTAAAGATCGCTTCCATGCAGCAGATAGATCCTATCAAAATAGATTTCTTTATTCCGGAAAAGTATTCATCCATTGTACATAAAGGTCAAAAACTTACTTTTAAAATCCAGGGACAGAATGAAATTTTTGAAGGGGAAATCTTCGCTATAGAACCTAAAATTGACCTTGCTACACGAACCCTTCAGATCCGGGGGCTGAGTCCCAACAAAGCAGGTAAAGTCCTACCCGGTTCCTTTGCAGAGGTATCCCTCACTATAAACGCAGCATCCAATATCATACTCGTCCCGACAGAAGCCATTGTACCCATTCTGAAGGGTCAGATCTTATATGTATGCAAAAGTGGCAAAGCAACCGGAGTAAAGGTTGAAACAGGTGCGCGGACTGATGCACAGATTGAAATTACAAGCGGGCTGAACGCAGGGGACTCTGTGGTTACTACAGGAATCATGAACCTGAAAGAAGGTGCTCCGGTTAAAATTCTTGAATCAAAATAAGAAATGAGTTTATCCTCCATAAGCATAAAACGACCTGTTCTGGCAATTGTAATGTCAGTCGTGATTGTTCTGTTTGGTGTCATTGGTTATACCTACCTGGGGGTGAGAGAATATCCTTCCATAGACCCGCCAATCATTACGGTACGTACAAACTATACCGGTGCAAATGCAGATGTAATTGAATCTCAAATTACCGAGCCACTTGAGAAATCAATCAATGGTACGGCCGGCATCCGATCTATCTCTTCCTCAAGCAATCTTGGATCCAGTGTAATCACCGTAGAGTTCAATATTGAATCTGACCTGGAAGCTGCTGCGAATGATGTTAGGGATAAAGTCTCCCAAGCCATCCGCCAGCTTCCTCTGGATATAGATGCCCTGCCTACCGTTACAAAATCGGATGCCAATTCGGATGCTATTCTTGCGGTCACGATTCAGAGTAATTCTAAAAATATCCTGCAGATAAGTGATTATGCAGAAAACATTATTGCAGAGCGCCTTCAAACCATTCCCGGTGTAAGCAGTATCCAGGTGTGGGGCCAAAAAAAGTATGCGATGCGTATCTGGATGGATCCTGCGAAACTGGCCGCGTATAAATTAACCCCTTTGGATGTGCGTCAAGCACTCGACAGAGAGAATGTAGAGCTGCCTGGAGGTAAGATTGAAGGCAATAAAACAGAACTCACCGTAAGAACGATTGGCAAATTTACCACCGAAGAAAGTTTTAATAATCTGATTATAAGCGAGAATCAGGATAAAACAATCAGGCTCAAAGATGTCGGTTATGCAGTACTCGGACCTGAAACGGAAGAAACTATCCTTAAGCAAAGCGGCACGCCAATGATTGGACTCGGTCTGGTCCCACAACCAGGTGCCAACTACATTGACATCGCAAATGAATTTTATAAACGTTACGCTATCATCAAAAAAGATCTGCCAAAAGATTTTCAGCTCGACATAGCACTCGACAATACCAAGTTTGTTAAGAATTCGATAGAGGAGGTTAAAGAAACCCTCTTAATAGCTATCGTACTCGTAATCCTGATCATCTATCTCTTTTTCCGTGACTGGCTCATTGCCTTCCGTCCACTTATAGATATTCCTGTATCCCTCATTGGTGCATTCTTTATCATGTACATTATGGGTTATTCCGTGAATGTATTAACCCTGCTTGCAATCGTACTTGCAACCGGTCTGGTCGTTGACGATGGAATTGTGGTCACCGAGGTGATTTACAAAAAAGTGGAAGGGGGGATGAAACCACTGGAAGCAGCTTATAGAGGATCGGAAGAAATTTTCTTTGCTGTAATCTCCACCTCCATTACACTTGCCGCTGTGTTTATGCCGGTTATTTTCCTGAAAGGTTTTGTGGGAAGGTTGTTCCGGGAGTTCGGGGTGGTCATCGCCGGCGCGGTATTGATCTCTGCTTTCGTTTCTCTTTCACTCACCCCTATGCTCAACGCAAAGTTGATCCGTAAGAATGAAAAGAAGAGCAAATTTTATCTGCGTACTGAACCTTTCTTTGTGGCCATGGAGAACTCTTATCGCCGCTCACTTGAAAATTTCATGAAGAGAAGGTGGTGGGCTTTTGTAATCGTTGGCGTTTCTGTGGTTATGATATACGGGATTGGGAAATATATTCCATCAGAACTTGCTCCTCTGGACGACAGAGGGTGGCTAAGGGTTTCTATTACGGCTCCTGAAGGGGCGTCCTATGAGTATATGGACAGCTTCATGGATAAACTGAGCAAACTAGTAATCGACTCCGTACCAGAAAAGACGCAGGTGCTCAGTGTTACAGCTCCTAACTTTTCAGGATCCGGTTCTGTCAACAGCGGTATGATGCGGATCGTACTCAGCGATGCAGACAAGCGCAATAGAAGTCAACAGCAGATTTACGAGTTCATGGGTAAAAACACTAAAAAATATCCAGAGGCTAAAACCTTCATTATTCAGGAGCAAACCATCAGCGTAGGTGGAGGAGCCAAGAACTCACTACCAGTGCAGTATGTCATTGAAGCTCCGAATTTCGAGAAACTCAAACAGGTTCTCCCAAAGTTTATGGAGCTGGCCAATAAGGAACCTGTATTTGGAGGAATGGTTGATATTAACCTCAAATTCAACAAGCCTGAACTGGATGTTACGATTAACAGGGACAAAGCCAAAGACCTTGGGGTTTCTGTGAGTGATATTGCCCAGACTCTTCAGCTTTCTTATAGTGGAGACCGATTCGCTTACTTCAACCTGAATGGGAAACAATATCAGGTTATCGGACAAATGGATCGGGCCAACAGAGATGAACCTTTGGATCTGAAGTCCATTTATGTAAGAAATGGCAGTGGCGATCTCATCCAGTTAGACAATGTGGTAAATGTAAAAGAAGAAAGCAGTCCTCCCCAGCTTTATCACTACAACCGTTATATGTCAGCTACGGTATCTGCGGGTCTCGCACCAGGAAAAACGATTGCAGATGGTATCAATGCCATGACCGCCATAGGGAAAAAAACCCTGGACCCTTCTTTTTCAACGGAACTGACCGGGTCTTCACGTGACTTTGCTGAAAGCTCATCCAACATAGCATTCGCGTTCCTTCTTGCTTTGGGACTCATATACCTTGTGCTGGCTGCCCAGTTCGAAAGTTTTATTGATCCGTTCATTATCATGCTCACTGTACCTCTGGCTCTGGCTGGAGCTCTACTCTCGCTTTGGTATCTGAACCAAACCTTAAACATATTCAGCCAGATTGGTATGATCATGCTTGTAGGTCTGGTTACTAAGAACGGAATCCTGATTGTGGAATTTGCAAACCAGCTCAAGGAGAAAGGCATGAGCATCCATGATGCCATCCGTGAAGCAGCTGCCTCCCGTCTGAGACCGATCCTGATGACCAGCATTGCAACGGCTCTCGGTGCACTCCCTATTGCACTTGCACTAGGTGCCGGTGCCAAAAGCAGGATGTCTATGGGCACAGTAGTTATTGGAGGGCTTATGTTCTCCCTTATACTCACTCTCTTTGTTATTCCGGCTATTTATTCCTTTATTTCCAGAGAACACAAGAAAACCGATGAATAAATTACGAGCGCCATTTGTATTTCTTTTGTCCATAATCTGTTTCACTGTGGGTGCACAGGAAACGCTCTCCCTGCAACAAGCTCTGGAACTTGCACTAAAGAGTAATTATTCCATACAGATTTCAAAGAATCAGGATGTGATGGCGGCGAATGACAACAGCCTTGGAAATGCCGGTATGCTTCCTACTGTCTCGTTGGGTGCAAATTCGGCTGCTTCTGCATCTGTCAGTGCCATACACCAGGAATATGCAAGTGGTCTCGAAGTCAACAAGGCAGGTGTAAACTCTAATGTGATAAATGTTACTCCCCAGGTGAACTGGGTCCTTTTCGATGGCTTAAAAATGTTCGCCACCCATGACAAACTGAAAGAACTCCAAGATCTGGGCGATCTGAACCTGAAAATCTCCATTGAGAATACAGTATCCAAAATTATTGATGCGTATTTCGATATAGCGAGACAGAAACAACTCCTTGGAGCACTAAATGAAGCGATCAGTATTTATGAGGAACGTCTTTCCATTGCAGATGTAAAGAATAAAATCGGTAGTGGAACGGAGGCTGATGTGCTTCAGGCCAAGGTTGACTTAAATGAACAAAAATCAGCTCTGCTCCGTCAAAGGGTTCTTATTGAGAACGCAAAGACTGCGTTAAACCTGCTTCTTTCCCGCGATTCTTATACAGCATTTGAGATATCCGATTCTATTCAAATCACCTACAAACCCAAATTCGAAGAATTAAAATCGTCTGTATTACAACAAAATAACAGCTTGTTGTTCGCTCAGAAGAACGTCAGGGTTGCCAACTTTGCCATAAAAGAAATAGAGGCTCAGAGACTTCCTATCGTGACAGTAAATGCAGGATATAATTATGCGCGAAGTGAGAATGCTGCTGGCTTCGTTCTGCTCAACCAAAGTTCCGGTTATACCGCAGGAGTGGGCATTGTCTGGAACCTATTCAACGGCTTTAACGTCAATCGCATGGTTAAAGATGCTCATATCAACTCGTTGAATTCCGAATTGATGTTTAAAGACACCCGAAACCAAGTGGAAAGTGGATTGGTAACTGCTTATCACAACTTCCAGAATGCATTGGAGGTCCTGAAACTGGAAGAAAACAATATCATTCTTGCAAAGAAAAATGTAGAAATCAACCTCGAACGATTCCGGTTAGGCTACGTTACATCTCTCCAGCTTAAAGATGCCCAACAAAGTTTTTTAAATGCAGAGAGCCGGCTTGTTGCTGCCCGCTATGATGCAAAGGTGTCTGAAACGGAGCTGATGAGACTCAACGGAGCCTTGGTCAAATGAGGCTAACCAGACCAACCGCTTACTATTTACCTCCCTTTTTACCAGTAAATTCACTTCTAATATTTCTTTTACATTAACTGTCGGTTACCAATAGACTTTCTGAGTTCATTTCTTGTTCATATCCAATTCTTCACCTAATCGTCTGAAGCCTTATCCAGTATGTCTTGCACCGGTCAGCCTACCCAAATGGGTGGCCTTATTAACAAAACCATGTTCAAGAGAATTCAGGATTTTACACGTTCATAACCTTGGTGTAAACTGGGTAGGTGACCTTTGTGAAAACAGAAGGAGATATGAAAACTACCTATAAAACACTCGTCATTTCTGATGTGCATCTTGGAATCAAGGATTCCAAGGCCAAGGAGCTTGTCCGTTTCCTCAAAGAACACTCCTGCGAAACATTGATCCTGAACGGAGACATCATTGATGGATGGCAACTAAAGAAATCAGGCTCCTGGAAGAAAAAACATACCAAGTTCTTCCGGATCATCCTGAAGGCCATGGAAAAATATAAGATGAAGGTTGTTTACCTCCGGGGGAATCATGACGACTTCCTCGAACAGATTATACCATTTGAAATCGGGAACTTCTCTATCGTCAACGACTACATCCATGAATCCAACGGTAAACGATATTACATCATCCATGGTGATGTGTTCGACACCATTACAACCCGCATGCCTTGGTTATCAAAACTGGGAGATATAAGCTATACTTTTCTGCTCTGGATGAACAGGAACTATAACCGGTATCGGGAACGCCGTGGCCTCCCTTACTATTCGCTTTCTCAGGTTATCAAGAATAAGGTGAAATCTGCTGTATCCTATATCTCTGATTATGAAGAACAGCTTTCGGAAGTCGCCAAGCGGAAAAAATGTGAGGGTATAATCTGCGGACACATCCATCAACCTGCCAACAAAATGATAGGTGATATTCATTACCTCAACTCAGGTGATTGGGTGGAATCACTCACTGCCTTGGCCGAGACGAAGGAGGGAGAATGGAAAATAATTCAATACAGTGATTGGGTTGCAGCATCAGATAAATTAAGGGCTAAAGAACCAATCAGGATGACTGAGCATGAAGAAACTATGAAAGTCTTAATTCCCGCATTCCGATGAACAATCGCAAAATTGTTTTAGTAGTTCAGGGAGAAGGTCGTGGGCATATGACACAGGCAATCTCTATGGCTGAAATACTTGAAAGTGCTGGCTTTGAAATCTGCTCTGTACTGGTGGGTTGCAGCTCTAAAAGAGAGATTCCCGACTTCTTTTATAAAAAGATGAAAGCTCCTGTCACCAAGTTTCTCAGCCCGAACTTCATTACCGACCGTAAAAACAAATCCATTCGGGTAGCCTCTTCTCTATTCAAGAACCTTCTGATGCTTCCGGTCTTTTCCAAAAGCATAAAACAAATCGACGCGGTAATCAAAGAACACAAACCGGCTGCTATAATTAACTTTTATGATCCGTTGATCGGCCTGTACTATTTCTTCAAAAGGCCCTCTGTCCCGTTGGTCTGTATCGCGCACCAATATATGTTTCTTCATCCCCTGTTTAAATTCCCGGCAGGTCACCGGGTTGACCGTGCAGCAGTGCGCGTCTTCTCACAGCTTACGGCACTTCGTTCCACCCGAAAACTTGCCATTTCCTTTTATTCCATGGAAAACCATGATAAGGCTAAAATAACGGTCGTTCCACCGCTCCTGCGTAAAGACGTTTTTGAACAGCAGGAACAGCATAAAGATTACTACCTCATTTATCTGTTGAATAACGGGTACAAAGATGAAATTGTGAAGTGGCATCAGCAGAATCAGCATATTGTAGCACATTGTTTTTGTGATATGCCTGAAACATATGATACCTTGAAGTATGGCGAAAATCTTTATTTCCACAAACTCAACGACAAGAAATTTCTCGAATTCATGGCTGGGAGTAAGGGCCTTGTGAGCACTGCAGGATTCGAATCGGTTTGTGAAGCAATGTATCTGGGCAAACCGGTTTTTATGGTTCCTGTGGAAGGGCACTTCGAGCAATTCGTAAATGCCCGTGATGCACACAAAGCCGGAGCAGGCATCTTCGACAAAAGATTTGATATCAATAAGTTTGTTGAATATGTGAGCACCTGCAAACCAAACTCCGATCTATTCCGAAAATGGCTGAACAATTCAACCGAAATGTTTCTCCATGAGATTAACGGAGTAGTCGGCACGCCTCATGCTGCTCCCGATGCTTTGTGAACAAAGTAATTTTTAAACACCGCTTATGCCTTTGCCAATTACAGGAAGAAAGAAAATTGCCTACATCGTCAACCCGAATGCCGGGGTGGCCAACCAAAAAGAGCTTATTTCCTTGATCAAGCTGCATTCTCCGGCGAGCATGGAGTATGAAATTATCTATTGGGAGTATCCGGAACAGGGTAAAGAAATTACCGAGCGGATTAAATCAGAACATTTCACCGTAGCAGTAGCCGTAGGGGGTGACGGTACGGTGAATGAAATATCCAAAGCACTTATCGGAACCGACATTCCTCTTGCCATTATACCCATTGGGTCGGGCAATGGCTTGGCCAGGCACTTGAAGATCCCTCTGAATATCAAAGATGCAATCCGCCTAATAGCCGGTGGATCAGAGATCAGTATTGACAGTTGTTTTATTAACGATCGGGCTTTTTTCTGTACTTCCGGAATCGGTTTTGATGCACATATAGGAAAACTCTTCGCCGAAGCAACTCATCGTGGATTTTCAACCTATGTCAAAATAACGCTCTCTCAGCTTTTCAGCTACCGGCCTTCCACTTATAGTCTGACCATCAACAAAGAGAAAATAATGCGCAAGGCTTTTCTGATCACCTTTGCGAATGCCTCTCAGTATGGAAATGATGCTTTCATTGCTCCCCATGCTTCCGTTGGGGATGGCTTAATCGATATTTGTATTCTCAAACCTTTCAACTTCTGGGATTTACCATTTCTAATATGGAAGATGTTCCACCGGAAAATCGATAAGAGTCATTTTATGGAAACAATCAGGGCTTCTGAAGTGGATGTAGAGCGGGAAGCAAAGGGCCCAACTCATTTTGACGGAGAACCTGGTGAAATGGGATCAAAACTTCGAATACGTATTCTTCCCGCATCTCTCCGGGTCATTACCCCAGCATTTTAACTTTGCTATACGGCGCAGACGAACAATTTACTCTCTTTATTCCCTTTAAGGCAGAAAAGTGATTTCAGCGTGACGGTAGCCACAATATAATTCGTTCTGGCTGAGCGGTATTCTTCCTCAACACTTAATATTTCAAGTTGCTTAAGCTCTTCCTTTTCCCGGAAACGGATGTAAACCTTGAGTGAGAAGTTATTGTCGAGTTGCTCCCCATTGACACGCTTATCTTTACCATTCAAAAGTTTCCGGAGCTTCTTGTAGGCGTATTTGTAGTTGTAGGTAAGTGCAGATATATCAGAAAGGACTGCACTGCCGGTGGGATGGCTTCCAGCCCCCTTACCTACAAATGTTTGTTTACACGAAAAGGCTCCTTCCACTTCCACCCCATTGTATTCATAAATGACATTGTACAGCTCATCTGTTTTTTCAACAAAATGAGGCATGACGTAAACCCGAAACTCATTGCCGGACTTATAGCCGGTACCCAATAGTTTAATTCTCAGACCTTTTTCACGCGCATACACTATATCATCAAAGGTGATATTTTGTATTCCAAGGTTCAGTACCTGCTCTGGTTTCAGAATGAGTCCGAACGAATGTACCGTGAGTAGAATGGTTTTGTACAGGGTATCAAAGCCGGCTACATCAAGCCAGGGATTGCTTTCTGCAAATCCGCTTGCCTGTGCATCTTTCAGAATCTCGTTATAGTCCTTGCTCTCCAGCTCCATTCTGGAGAGAATATAATTACAGGTACCGTTAAGGATACCCCGAAAACTGCTCAGCAATTCATTGTCATAATATTCTTCCAGGTTTCGAATGATGGGAATACTTCCTCCTGCTGAACCTTCATAAAGGAGTGCCACATTATTCTGCTCCTGAAGCTCATAAAGCTTCTGAAAATTCTCAGCCAGCATCTTCTTGTTTGCGGTAACTACATTCACACCCTTATTCATCGCTGCACTCACGATACGGAAGGCTTCTTCCGCATCATCAATCAGCTCTACAATAACATCAAGATCATCCCGTTTCAGAATATCTTCCTTTTTATACGTGAAAAACGAAGCATCTATTTTTCGGGGTTTCGAATGGTCTTTTACACCGATAGTCGTAATATTCGCCTTCAGGCTCTGACTGTGATTCAACACGTCGTAAAGACCTTGGCCAACACATCCAAATCCAAATAGTCCAATTGAAATTTCTTTTTCTGACATAATTTTATGCTCGTTAACTCCATTCATTTTCTACCGGCTTCCTATTTCAGGTGAATGCCGCATTCCGTCTTGGACTTATTCACCCACCGGCCTTCTCTATCCTTACCCTGCGCTGTGCAATGAATACAACCGACAGAATTATATCCTTTGGATTTCAAGGGGTGATTGGGTAAGTTTTGTTCGAGCATGAAGGTATTGATTTGTTCTTCTGTTTGGTCAATGATCGGATAAAATTTCAGCAGTCCATCGCCCTGCTGAAATATTTTTAAATCCTTTCGGTGCTTCGTCTGAGAACCCATCAATCCAGAAACCCAGACTTCGTACCCGCTCTTGATTTTTTCCAGGGGCTCCACTTTGTTAATACTGCAGCATAAATCCGGGTCTTTTTTCCAGGTTTGGTCAGTGCTTGTGAATTGATTTCTCCGAGCATCTCCTTTTAGTTCAGTCACATTGAGTTTAAGCAAACGAGTGAGTTCGGCTTTGTATTCGAGTGTTTCCGGAAAATGATAGGTTGTTTCCAGAAAATAGATTTGCTGGTCCGGATGAATCTTTGAAAACTGGTAAAGAAGGTAGGCGGCAGTAGTCCCAAAAGAAGAGGTGTAAAGAACTTTGTTAAAGTCGTTATACAGCTCCCTGATCCGTTGTTCCGGCCTAAGAGGATAATATTTTTCATTTAATGCGTCTACATTCATTTCAAGAGGTACAGGATAATTTACAGAAAGGCCAGAATCAATATTCTAAGGCTAACAATAATCACCAGCAATCCGACCAGGATCAGGCCGGCTTTTATTGGAATTTTATTCGAAAAATAAATTGAAATCGGAGCCGCCACCATGCTGCCAATAATAAGACCGAATATGATTTGCCAATGCGAAAGTCCGATGATGGATATAAACGTAATCGTACTGATGATTGCAACAAAAAATTTGGCCAGGTGAGAGGAGCCTACTGCATACCGCAGATTCCTTCCTCCTGCAATAAGAGAGGTAGTCACTATCGGGCCCCATCCACCACCGCCTACTGAATCAAGAAAACCTCCTGCTGCTGCAACCGGCATAATGTGCTTTATTTTCTTCCCTTTGTGACGACTTACCCTGATGGCACGAACAATGATCAGGATCCCTAAGACCAGTGTATAAACCGCTACCAGAGGTTTTACCAGCTGAATGTATTGCTTACTTATGAATGACACAGCCACAGCTCCCAACACAGCTCCTATTGCACCCGGAAAAAGCAGCTTGCGAAACAGTTTCATGTTAATGTTTTTATAACGCATGTAAATGAGTGAGGAGGAACCGGTCGTAAATATTTCAGACGCATGCATGCTTGCACTGGCCACTGCAGGTGTAATGGCTGGAATTCCGAGGCTAAGCAGAAAAGTAGTTACACTGACTCCATAAGCCATTCCAAGCGCCCCATCTATCATCTGTGCAATAAATCCTCCGGAAATATAAAGTACAAGTTGAGGGTCAATGCCGTCCGATAATTTTGAAAACAGATTCTTTAATGTATGCGCCGGAACAAACGTTGCAAACAGATACCCGGTAATCATAATGCATATTACAGCGAGAGAATATAAAGACGCAACTAATATCCGTCTGGATGTTTTCCTGGCCGGCTCCTGCTCTTTATCAACCATTATCGAAGTAATGGCATTTAACTTCTTCACCTTCTTATCCAAATCTCCTTTCAAAGTACCTCTGATCTGGGAAAGGTTCTCCAGCACCTCCTGGGTTTCATCCGGAAAGGCATTATGTAGAAGTTCCTTTATACGTTTTGCCATGGTTGGTGATTTACCATTCGTACTGATTGCTATTTTCAGATCCCCTTTCTGCACAATAGAGCCCAGGTAAAAATCACAGAGCCCCGGAGTATCCGCAACGTTCACAAGCAGATTTCGTTCATTGGCCTGGGCTTTGACAAGAGCGCTTAGCTCCGGGTTACCGGTTGCCATAATAACGAGATCCACATTGTCCAGATCCGCTTCCTCATACACTCTGTGCCTGAATTCAACAGAGCTATATACTTCTCCGTACTCGATGATTTCAGGGCGGATTTTCGGAGCAACCAGGATAACCTGTGTTGCAGGACTGTTCGTCAGCACTGCCTGAATTTTCTCATATCCAATCTTCCCTCCACCAATAATAAGAACACGCAACTGTTCGAGTTTGAGGAAAATCGGAAATAAATTATTTCTATGCAGATCTGCCTGGTTCAAACTTTTTGCTCTCCCCTCTTTCGGTAGTACCCCTGTATGTATCATGCAAAAAGAGTGATTAGTGTAAATTTAGAGTTAATTCAGCAAGTATTTCCAATTGGCAAGACTTTGAGGGAAATCTTTATGATTCTTCACAGTCTCCCCGATGATTATGACCGCTGGCGAGCCTATCCCTTCTTCTCGTGCAATATCAATAATCGTATCGACTGTACCGATCGCCATGTTTTCGGTTGGCAGGGATCCGTTTTGAATAATGGCCACACCTACGTCCTGTTTTTCCTGAGACCGATAAATTTCTACAATTTCATCAAGTTTACTTAAGCCCATGAGAATAATCACTGTTGCCGTTGATTGAGCTGCCAGAGCGATGTCTGATGATAATTTCCCGGAACTGGTTGTGCCTGTGATGACCCAAAAGCTTTCGCTGGTCCCTCGGAGGGTAACCGGAATTCCCTGAAGACCAGCCAGTGCAATAGAAGAAGAAATTCCAGGAATGTACTCTGACTCGATATTGAAATTTTCGGCATACGAAATTTCCTCAAAACCCCTTCCAAACACAAAAGGATCTCCGCCTTTCAGCCGCACCACGTTGCCATAAGTAAAAGCAAAATCAACGATAAGGGCATTGATTTGATCTTGTGAATAGGCGTGTTTGCCCTGACGTTTTCCGACATATATCTTCTTCACGCCCACAGGCACATGCTTCAGCAGTTCTGTATTCACCAATGCGTCGTATAGCACAATATCAGCTGAAAGGAGAGCCTCAAGCCCTTTTACAGTGATTAATCCGGGGTCACCCGGCCCAGCTCCGACAAGTGTTAGTTTAGGTTGTATCTGTGTGCTCATGTTGTTTGAATTTTTGTCTTGTTAATTGCTTCTTCCCTGTAGAGGTTCACCTTTTTCAGAAATAGGTTCAGTTGATCAAAGTAGATTTGTGCAAACTTCGGAGAAGGTTCCATCTTGTTGATTTGAAGAACCTGTTCCTCAAATGTACCTTCGAATGAAAATTCTCCTGTTTCTACAAAATGTTTATCGAAGTCATTGATGATCCCTATTTGCGTATTGCAATGCACTTGTTTCCCTAAGAGCAGCGCCTTTGCCGCACTTACATAAGCGGCGTAAGTATGGTAGATCGAATCACCAGGTTGTTTCTGTTCCAGTGTCTCCCTGGCCAGAGCCTGCTTTTCTTCTGCTTCGAAGATCAGGGTCGCCACCAGATCTATCATTACCCCTGCGCACTCTCCTACTCCGATTTCTGTTTTGAATTTTATTTCCTGTCCCCAGTCAATCAAATCATCCGCAACAAGTTTAGTCGGGTCCGCAAGAGGTTTCAAAAGTTGATAGAAGTAGTCCTTTCCTTTTGCATCATAATAGGCATTAAAGTATTGCCCTTCTTCCGCATTGGAATGATAGTCGTCCAGAATAGTTCGGAGAACATCCGGACCTTTTTTACTTGGGATTTTAATGATCTTATCTCCGATTCTGCCTTCTCCATTTCCGAGCGTTCCGCCTCCAAGCAAGAGTTGAAGCGCGGGGACAACCTGTGCACCTGCTTTAAAAGAGCTTCCATGAAACCCAATTTGGGCAAGTCCGTGCTGCGCGCAGGAGTTCATACATCCACTGATTTTAATTTTGATATCGTTGTTGTAGACTAAGTCGGGGTATTCGAGTTGGATTACACGCTCAAGCTCTTTTGCAATTCCTGTGCTGCTGGATATTCCGAGGTTACAGGTGTCCGTGCCCGGACATGCCGTAATATCGGCTATACTGTCAAACCCGGGGGCAGCAAGGCCTAGCTCATCCAATTCACGGAAGAGTGTAGGTAACGCCTCTTTTTGGAGGTATTTGAGCAGGAAGCCCTGGTTGATTGTAATCCGCACATCATCTGCCGCATACTTATCTACAATCTCAGCCAGTCTCCTGGCTTTGCCGGAGTGAACATTCCCCAGGAGCACACGGATATAGACTCCGTAATAACCTTGTTGCTTTTGTTCAAAAACATTGCTTTTCAGCCAGGTCTGGTAACGTGGGTTCTCGCTCACCTTAAACGTAGTAAAGACCTTATCCTTGCCATTGAGTCTGGGGTTGGTTGTATTCCGGTCGATTGTGTATGCTGCCGGGTACACCGCTTTGCTTTCTTCAGCTGCAAGGCGGAGTAATTCTGCCAAACCGATTTTATGCAGCAGGTATTTAATCCTGGCTTTATGACGGCTTGTCCGTTCTCCATAGCGGTCAAATACACGGATCACCGATTCGGTGAAAGGAATAATCTTTTCTTCTTCCAGGAATTCAAAAGCAGTCTGTGCCAGAAACGGCTGAGCTCCCAACCCGCCCCCGATAAGAACTTTAAAACCACGTACCACTTCTCCGTTTCGGATCTGAATTTTTGGAATAAAACCCAGGTCATGCATATAGGTAAAAGCGGTATCGTGGTCGTTTGATGAAAAAGCCACCTTAAATTTCCGGCCAAGCTCCTGACCAAAAGGTTTACGAAGGAAATAGCTGAATACAGCATGTGCATAGGGGCTCACATCAAATACCTCTTCAGGATCAATGCCGGCAGTTGGGGAAGCAGTGACATTCCTCACCGTGTTTCCGCAAGCCTCCCTGATCGTAATCTGATCTTCTTCCAGTCTTGACCATAGTTCAGGAGTACGTTCGAGGCTCACATAATGAATCTGGATATCCTGACGGGTGGTGAGGTGGAGATTTCCATTGGAATATTCATCTGAAATATCCGCAATACGGACCAGTTGACGGGTAGTGATTTTCCCAAATGGAAGTTTGATCCTGACCATCTGAACACCTTGCTGACGCTGGCCATAAACACCACGGGCCAGGCGAAGGGAACGGAATTTCTCTTCATTCAGTGTCCCATCGCGGAAAGCCTTTATTTTCTGTTCCAGCTCCAGGATGTCTTTTTCAACCAGTGGATTCTCGAGTTCTGTTCGGAAACTTTGCATGATCCTTCGAATTAATTTGTTACACTTTTCTCTTGTTTTCTTCTTCTGAGGTTCCGGACGGAGTTGAACCGCCGTAAAAGGTTTTGCAGACCAGTGCCTAACCGCTCGGCCACGGAACCAATATTGTTTACAAATCGGGCTGAGGCGTGGTTCTCAGGTAAGGTTTGATAATTTTATGCCCCTTCGGAAATTTTGCAGCAATATCTTCCGTCTTGATGGCTGGTGCCACCACCACATCTTCCCCACGTTTCCAATTGGCAGGTGTGGCAACGCTATACTTGGCCGTAAGCTGCAGGGAGTCGATGACCCTTAGCAACTCATCAAAATTCCTTCCGGTAGAGGCAGGGTAGGTAAGGGTGAGTTTGATTTTCTTGTCGGGATCAATCACAAACACCGAACGTACGGTAAACTTGTCGGACGCATTCGGATGAACCATGTCATACAGATTGGCCACCTTGAATATGGGATCTGCAATGATTGGAAAGTTCACCACGGTATGTTGGGTTTCATTGATGTCCTTAATCCAACTGAGATGCGAATCAAGCGGATCTACGCTGAGCGCAATAACCTTTACGTTTCTTTTGTCGAATTCAGATTTAAGCTTGGCAACTGTCCCAAGCTCTGTGGTGCATACCGGTGTAAAGTCAGCCGGATGTGAAAAAAGTACTCCCCAGCTCTTTCCAAGCCATTGGTGAAAGGAGATATCTCCTTCGGTTGATTCTGCTCTAAAGTCTGGTGCGGTGTCTCCAAGTTTGAGTGACATGTTGTTTGGTTTTAAGGATTAATAATTGGTTGGGTAAAAAAAAAGCCCTTCCGTTTTTTGCGGAAGGGCTTTGATATATTCTGAACGGATTCAGGAACAAGCAAAGATCTTCCGCATCGGCGGCATAGCCGTACAGCAACACATCCAACAGTGTCCGGTAGTATTAAAATGATGTTTGATAATGGCTCTCATATTCCTGATTGATATTTAAAAAAAAGGGCTTCTCCTTGCGGAAAAGCCCTGATGTATATGGAGTGTTGAACAGTGCTCTTCCGGTAAATCAAATACACATCATACAGCAAGTATTGCTGTTGATGTTGTTTGAAGTTTGGAAGAACTTATTGTTCATGTTCATTTGTATCGTGACACAAAGATATTATCTTTTTTTATTAATAAGCAAATTATTTTCATAAATCTCTTAAATGGGACTTTTAAATGTGGGAAGAAACACGCTGGCCAAGTCCCGGATTAGAAGGAGCGGTGTTCTTTTACCCAGGTCGTAATATATTCCACGATGATCCCGGTATCGGTTCCGGGAGGGAATAATTGGCCTACGCCCAGGGCGTATAGCTTTTGCATGTCCGGATCGGGGATAATCCCTCCTCCGGTAAGCAATACATCATTCAATCCCTTTTCTTTCATCAGGGCAATGATTTTGGGAAACACGGTCATGTGGGCCCCGGAGAGGATGCTGATCCCAATGCAATCCACATCTTCCTGCAAAGCAGCGTTCACCACCATTTCCGCGGTCTGCCGTAAGCCGGTATAGATCACCTCCATGCCTGCATCGCGGAGAAAGGAAGCAATGATCTTGGCTCCACGGTCATGACCGTCTAATCCAACTTTCGCAACTAATACCCTGATAGGCCTCTTCATGGGATGGGATTTAATCTCACAAAAATAAAATTAATTCCCAAGAAGGGGACATAGGGTTGACAAACACGGGATTGTTAATAACATAAAGGTTAATTAAAGCGGGCTTTGAAGGGCTCTATTTACCTTTGTTCTATTCCTATGAATAAAGAAACCGAAAAATTACTGCAGAAGTACGCGAAAGCGACTATCGGAGGAACGGTCAGTATTAATGACCTGGCTGAACGTGAATTCAGCGGTAAATCGCTGAGTAAGAATGAAAAAGCAGCTTTGGGCAATTTTGAGAGATACCGGCTTGCCAAACTCAATGAAGTAAACGACGACATGGCTTTTCATGAGCTCTATCGTCAGCTCCAGGTTCTGGCGAACCTGGCAGATTATAAGGAGTTCTTAAAAGATGAGTACATTCAGCCCGATTGAGCGGATCTGAATTTCAGTCTTTTGATTAACCCGTCCCACAGACGGGTTTTTTGTTGCTGTTAATTTCTGTGTGCGTTTCATGTGGATTACTGTTTGATGAATCAATTACGGATTAATTTTTCAGATGAGGTCAGCACCCCATTCCGGTAGAGCTGAACGATATAAATGCCTTTGCTTATTCCTGCCAGACTGACGTTTGATTGTTCAGAAACCAGGGCTTCCGATAAGATTTCCTGACCTTGCATATTCATCAGTACGAAATGGCACTCAGACACCGGATCCGTACCCAAATCGAGCGTCAGATTATCCTGTACGGGATTAGGAAAAAGCTTCATCGCTCCTTGTCCGGGAGCGATGGTGGGTATTCCTGCAAAGGAGCAGGTATTGTATGTTTTTTTGCAGATCACATTGGAGCCGGTCATGCTCAGGCTGCAACAGTAACGAGCCGGAACCCGGAATGAAGTATCGCGGGCCGGAAAATTAATGGTGCCGGTCTTACCCCTTAAAATCACCACACATCCACAGGTCACATAGGTCGCCACCGTATCTCCGGCAGGACTCATGATCGCAAAGAATGTCGGACCCCAGGTTTGAGTGGTATCGTGATTGGTAACAGTCAGAGAAATAAGCTGGGCATTTGTTTTGCAAGTGAATATACTATCCACAGTCAGATTATCACAAGAGTATGGAGCGATGGTCTGAGCGTTCCATGCCGCCGGAAAAACAGTGATAAACAATAATGTGAGTAATTTATACATGAAGATCTTAGTAAACAATTACTTTTCCAGTCTTCACATTCTTAGAACCGGTATTCGAGATCTTGTAGAAATAAACTCCTTTGTCTTTTCCACTCAGATCCACAACACTGGCATTGTTAGCGGTGAGTGATTGGAAAACCAATTTACCAACCATATCATAAATCTCCACCATATTTTCACCTTCAAGGCCTCCAACAGTAAATACTCCTGTGTTCGGGTTTGGGTAAATTTTGATAGTTGCATTAGGCTCGGAGATGTTTTGTATGCCGGTAGCCGTGTTGATGGTTCCAGTCACCGGAACTCTTGGACTCGAGCAACCTGGAGCAGCCACTACCCAGTCGTAGAAGTAGTAGTAGTAATTCTGAGGAGTGCTGGAGGCATCGGAACCGGTAATCGAAACCAGGTTATTGACCGTGTAAGGATAGGTAACACCTGCACTATTCCGGTAAAGATCGTTTGTTGCGCTAGCGGTTGAAAGTTTGATTGCATAATTATTCTTGGCTGGCAGAGTGATATTCAGAGGCACTACATTTGTTCCGACTGCTGCATTGAAAGCAGCAGAAAGGGCTACTGAATTACCTGCACTGTCCAGAATTTCAATCTGGCGGCTTCCAGCAGTACCTGCATAAATGGTAACAGACTGAAGGATCATCGGGCTCAGTACATTAAAGTATAATCTTCTGTCGTTGTTTGCTGTGTAATACCCGCCTGCTGCACCTGTTCCTGCATTTGTAGGCAGGCCTGTATGCTGAGCTGCCGGTGCTGTTTCGTTATCAACATAGTAGGTAGTTGTTACAGTGAGGTTAGGAGAATACGTGGTGCCGGTGTTGACCAGGTTACCTCCACTTGATGCATCGTACCAGTTTAAGGTATTGGTGCCGGAAGCGGAAAGATTAACCACACCAGCTCCTACCCGTGTTGCACCGGTAGTGCTTGGGCTTGAAAGCAAAGTAACATTGATCATATTGTTATTGGTCACTGCATTGTTTCCAAAGGCATTCGTAGCAGTAAGTGTTACGGAGAATGCTCCGGATGATGAATAAGCATGGGTTGGATTTTGAAGAGTAGAAGTTGTTCCATCTCCAAAATTCCAGAGCCATGAGGTAGGTTGGTTACCCGACTGATCTGTAAATTGTATCGGTGCACCACAAGTATTATTTAAATCAGAAATAAAACTGGCGGTAGGAGGAAGATTATGATTAATGATTCCTCCGTATACGAGGTACTCAGCGCTGTTACCAACTCCGGATGTTCCATAGGCGATACGCATGTATCCGTTTTCACCCCAACTTGTGCCCCAGGAGTTACGGAGGAACCAGCAGCCTTGTGTATCATCCCAGCCGCAAAGTACGATGGCATGGTCAATAGAGGTCCCATCAGAAGAAGAGAATACTCCACTTACATAGTTTTGAAAATTATTGCCTGCATCGATTCCAGCCCATACAGGTCCATAATTGTAAATGGCCTGTTTGATTTCTGCATCTGTTGGAGTCGTTCCATTCACCTGAGCATGGCTGGTAATTTTTTCATGGTAAGTATAAGAAGAACCACAGGTTCCGGTTGCGGCAGTATAAGCTAGGTCTGAAGTGTAAACACAACCATACGTTTGGAACATATCATCCGGACACCATCCTCCGTTACATCCGCTGCATGCTGCATCACAGTTAATGAGCCATTGCTCAGAAAGATTGCGGACATTGCCATCCCAGTAATTAATCATGGATTCGAAAGAACCATCAGCTGCAAATGACCAGCAACCACCACACTGACCCTGATCTTTTACCGGTGTCATAATTCCATTAACTCCAGCCACTGTTGGAGCGCTCTGCCAGTTGAAGCTTGTGGGAAGGGTTGTTAAAGTAGAAGGAGTGGTATTGTTGGTTCTCGCAGAAGAAACAGGATTGCCTGCAACCGGTATACCGGTATAAGCACCTGCGGTAACCACGGTTATCGTATAGCTGTCGGTAGCAGAAGCATCTCCCTGCCATGGACGCTTATATAAGAACTCCATGACGGAAGTACCTGATGCAGTTGGGGTATAATGAAAAGTTTGGGTACCGGTTCCTCCTGGGGCAGAGTTTACATTGTCTGGGGTAAATTCCCAAGACCCGGCTTGTGCCAATTTGCTGGTTGATTTGGCTGTGCTCTTCAGATACCATCCGTATCCTGTAGAAGGATGAGCCGGTAATTGAAGTTCCAGTGCCTGGTCTTGAGCAACCTGAACCGTTTGATGTGCATTATTAGAGGTCAGACGAACATATTTCTGACTGTACATGCCCATGTATGTGAGAAGGCAAAGTACGCTGAGGGTAAGTTTTCTTTTCATTAGACGTGTGTGTTATAATGTTAGTGTGTGTGGACTAAACAATATCGCTTGCAAAGAAAAAAACGTGTAGGCTAAATTTTATAGGATACGAGAAAGAACGAAGCTCTGGTATAAGAATCCCTTGGTAAAGAGGGAGAAACTGGCAGTGTAATACGTGTGATTAAATCTTGATATTTCGCAGTGCTCATTCCTCCTCGGAGGATTCGCTTTTCGAATGCTTAAAGTAAATGTAAACTATTAAATTTTAAAAAGCAAATTTTATTCGGACGAAATTCAATGTGAAGAAAAACGCGTGATCTGTTTTTTTAGTTTTGAAATTTTCACTTTTCTCCGCTTTCTGTCTTTTTTCGGAGCTTAATAATTACCCCTGCAAACGACTCTGTTTCAGTGTATTAATACATGTATTTGCTAAGGCTTCGCTGGCTTCTTTTCGAAAAAAATAATTCAGAAAACCAAATGGACGATTTTGTTCAATCTGATTTCTTCAATGATAAGGGGAGGAAAAGGACATTATTCCATAATTTTTTTTCAAAAAAAATGAAATGATTTATTTTAAGCATACGCTGTATGCTTCTTGTCACGCAGGTTTTAGAGCCTCGTCCTTACAATTTGATACACACATTCTTGGGTTCGGTAAAAAAGTCAAAGGCTTCAAATCCTCCTTCTCTTCCTACTCCCGATCCTTTGACTCCTCCGAAAGGAGTTCGGAGGTCACGGAGCAGCCAGCAGTTGATCCATACAATTCCCGTATGAAGCTTGCCTGCCAGGCGGTGGGCGCGGGTCAGGTTTTCAGTCCACAGGATGGAAGCCAGTCCATAAGTGCTTGCATTGGCCATCATCAAGGCCTCTGCTTCGGTATCGAAAGGCATGATGGTGACCACCGGTCCGAATATTTCCTCCTGGTTTGTTCTGCAGTCGTAACTTAAACCTTCAATCACGGTAGGGGCAATAAAATACCCTCCTTTGTTTTCTCCTTCCAGATAAACCCGGTTTCCTCCGCAAAGCACTTTTCCTCCTTCACTTTTGGCGAGCTCTATACAGGCCAGGATTTTCTCCATATGCTGTTCAGAAACTACGGCACCCATCTTTGTTTGATCATCAGCTGGATTGCCGACACTCATCTTTGAGGCTTTGGCCACAAAATCAGTTTTGAATTTTTCATAGATGCTTCTTTCCACCATAATACGCGAACCGCAGAGGCAGATCTGACCCTGGTTTGCAAAAGAAGAGTTCATAGTAGTACGCAGCATATTCTCATAATTGCAATCTGCAAAGATGAGGTTGGGGTTTTTCCCACCCAGCTCCAGCGATAATTTCTTAAACATCGGGGCGGCCACACGAGCGATTTCTGCCCCTGTTTTCGTTCCTCCTGTAAAAGAGATGAGGGGTATTTCGGGATGAGCCGTAATGGCACTTCCCACTTTATGTCCGTAACCATGAACGATATTCAGTACTCCCTTGGGCAGACCCGCCTCAATACAAAGCTCAGAAAGCAGGAAGGCGGTCATGGGTGTTATTTCAGAAGGTTTGGCTACCACACAGTTTCCAGCAGCCAGAGCCGGTGCTATCTTCCAGGAAAATAAATACAAAGGAAGATTCCATGGAGAGATACATCCTGCTATCCCTACCGGGTTTCTTAAAGTATAATTGAGAGCTTCCTCTTCCATGGCATGCGCTTCCGAAGCAAAATGAAGGATTCCGGTTGCATAAAAATGAAAGTTGGAAGCAGCACGTGGGATATCAACGGTCCTGGCCAGAGAAACCGGCTTCCCATTATCTTTCGATTCAGCTTTCGCCAGACGCTCCAGGTTTTGATCAATCAGGGCGGAGATTTTTAATAAAACAGCGGCGCGCTTTTCCTTGGACGTTACCGACCAGGAGGGAAAAGCAGCTTTTGCTGCTTCTACTGCCAGTTGCACATCACGCTCGTCCGAATCGGGGAGTAAGGAATAGACCTTTCCGGTGGAAGGGTCATAATTATCGATGTATTGTTTACCTACCGGTTCGGTTAATTCTCCGTTGATGTAGTTCTGAAGTTTTTGCATGCAGTAAAATTACGAGATTCCTTCGTATTGTATGCTGGATACCCAAACACACTTAACAACGCGAGACATTCCATCTAATCGTTTCCTGAATGTTTGATTTTTAAGCGATTAGAAACTATGCCTTATCAGAACCTCTTTTGGTAATCCGCGCAATCAGGGCACATCTTTCTGTCGGTCATTCGTAACAACTGTCATTCAGAACGAAGCGGAGCATGTGACGCACAAGCACCGCTACATATTCCATCTAAGCGCTTTCTGAATGTTTGATTTTTAGGCGGCTAGAAACCAAGTCCTGTCATTACTTGATCTTTTGAATCCGCGCCATCGGGATTTCTAATGTCAATAGCAGTTTTTACCCTTTGCTGATATCATTAATAAAAAAAGCCAATGAACAATTAAGTTCAATGGCCTTAGTTAACAAGTCGTTAATTTTAAGCAGCCTTACGGTGATTTTCTTTTTTCAGTTTATTCTTTTGTCGGGCCTTTTCAATGAATTCGCCAGGTTCTTTTCTTTCCTTTTCTGTCATTTTTCTCTTAGACACGTAAAGGTCAATGTCTCGTGATTCTGGCTGCAATTTCATGTCATTTAATTTTGAAATATTGATGTATCAGTTTTTCAGCTGATTCCTTCCCAATAAACATTCTTTGCCAAATGGCAAATTCAGAAAAATAACTTTAACTAACTTGCGACAATGAAAGAATTTATAGAATACATTTTATGTTTTGGTAATCTCAATCAACAGCAGATAGAATTAATTTTAAGTAAGGCAACTGAATTAGAACTTCGGAAAGGCGAATATTTTTCAGAGGCAGGGAAAATCCCCCGACATTTCGGGATTATTATAGAAGGCGTTACACGTGTCTTTGATTACAACCATAAAGGCAAAGAGATTACCAAGTATTTTATTGACGAAAGTAATTTTATAGTGGGAATCAACAGTTACAATCAAGATATTCCTTCTTTGGTTTATATACAAGCAATTACCGATTGCAAATTTATGGTTTTTTCAAAAGAAGCGATGAAAGAGTTATCTATGACTATTCTCATTTGGGACGACATCATCACTAAAATAATAAATAAGGTTTTAACCGAAAAGGTTAATAAAACAGTTCCGATGTTGACAGAAGATGCAACCCAGCGCTATCTTAACTTTTTGAAGAATTTTCCACTACTCTCCAACAGAATACCCTTATCCTATTTAGCTTCGTATTTAGGCATTACACAATCTTCTTTAAGTAGAATTAGAAAAAACATAAGCTAAATCACTTTTTTGCCAAATGGCAAATGATTTCATTTTTAAACGATGTTCTTTTGCATCATTAATTTAAAAATGAATAAAAAATGAAATCAGTATTAATTACAGGAGCCAACAAAAGCATTGGTTTTGAAACCGCACGCCAACTGCTGCAAAAGGGGTATTACGTCTACTTAGGTAGTCGTGATATAAAGAAAGGTTTAGAAGCCCTTAAAAAACTGAAAGCCGAAGGCTTTACTAATGCGGAAGTCATTCAACTGGATGTGAGCAATCAAGAATCGGTAAATGCAGCACGTACTGAAATAGGAAAAAGAACAAAAGTATTAGATGTGCTAATAAACAACGCAGGTATTAGTGGAGGCATGGTATCAGCACTTACTGCGAGTATAGACGGATTTAAAGAAGTGTTTGAAGTCAATGTGTTGGGTGTAGTAAGAGTTACACAAGCCTTTATAGATTTGTTGAAAAAATCCTCCGCACCCGTTATTGTAAACGTGAGTACATCTCTGGGTTCACTTACTCTAACCAGCGACCCGAGTAATATCTATTACCATTTCAAATTAGCCATATATCAATCTTCAAAATCGGCACTTAATATGTATACCGTTGCTCTGGCCTACGAACTGCGTGATACAGCATTCAAGGTAAATGCAGTTTGCCCAGGGTTTACAAAAACCGATTTCAACAATCATCGTGGACCAGGTACTGTTGAAGAAGCAGGGAAACGAATTGTAAAATATGCTATAACTGATAAAGACGGGCCTACAGGCAAATACTTTAGTGAGGAAATGAATCCTGTTAACGGAGAGATACCTTGGTAGTTTCGGCATTTATGATGTTGGAAAGTGTACAGAATCAAGGAGATTTTGCCAGGCAATGGGACAAAGTTTGGTCAAAAGTTAAAACAGCTCCCTTATTCAGAAACTACCGTCTCCAATAGCCTAAAAAGAGTCAGGCTAGGCTATCTGTTGTAAATATCGTATATTATGGAATCGGATTTGTCACAAAACCAGACAACTGATAAGCGATGGCCACTGAACCAACCCGTAATAGTCATATTGTACACATGGACCTGGATACCTTCTTTGTATCCGTATCCCGTCTGCAGAACAGTGCTTTAATAGGTAAGCCCGTTTTGATCGGAGGCACAGGCGACCGGGGTGTTGTCGCCTCCTGCTCCTATGAAGCCCGGGCTTTCGGCATCCATTCGGCCATGCCTATGAAACTGGCCCGAAGGCTTTGTCCCGAAGCATTAGTGGTGAGAGGAGATTATGAAGACTATAGCTATTACTCCAATACCATCACCGACATTATTAAGGAGAGTGTACCGGTTTATGAAAAAACCTCGATCGATGAGTTTTATATAGACCTCACCGGGATGGATCGTTTTTTTGGATGTTACACCCTCGCTTCCGAACTGAGGAAAAAGATTACAAAAGAAACAGGGCTTCCGATTTCCTTCGGCTTGTCTATGAATAAAACGGTATCGAAGGTAGCTACCGGAGAAGCCAAACCGAATGGACAGATGCAGATTGAGTTTGGCACGGAAAAGAATTTCCTGGCTCCCCTGCCCGTCCGCAAGATTCCGATGATTGGGGAAAAGACCGCAGAGCTGCTCCGTACCATGGGCGTTGAAAAAGTAAAGACCCTGCAGGAGATGCCCGTGGAGCTGCTGGAACATGTGCTCGGCGATAACGGGAGGATGATCTGGAAAAAAGCTAACGGTATCGACAACTCTCCGGTGGAACCTTATTCTGAACGTAAATCCATCTCCTGCGAGGAAACATTCAGTCAGGATACGATCGATGTAAACCAACTCAAGGCCGTGCTGATCGCCATGACGGAAAAACTCACCTTCCAGCTTCGCAAAGAACAAAAACTCAGTGCCTGTGTAACCGTTAAAATACGGTATTCCAATTTCGATACCCATACCGTGCAGGCCCGTATCGGTTATACCAGCTGCGATCATATCCTCATTGACAAAGCCAAGGAGCTGTTCGACAAACTATACCAGCGCAGAATGCTGGTTCGTTTGGTGGGACTGCGTTTCAGTCATCTCGTCGGCGGTGCATATCAGATCAACCTTTTTGAAGATTCGGAAGAGATCATACGTCTCTATCAGGCGATGGATCGTATGCGACTGCGTTTCGGGGAAGAATCGGTGAAGCGGGCGGTGAGCACGGAGTTTAAGATGAAGACTTTTAATCCGTTTAACGGAAACACAAGATAAGAAGAGAGCGTAGAGCGTAGAGCGAGAGCGGGAAGTGGTTAGATTTTGAATTTGTTTGCATCATGTATTTGAATTGTCATTCTTATTTCAGCTTTCATTACGGAACTATGAGTCCGGAAGAATTGCTGCAATATGCACAGCATAAAGGTGTGACCTCCCTGGCGCTGACAGACATTAACAACACCTCAGGCTGTCTCGATTTTATTCGCCTTTCTCCCAAATACGGAATACGGCCTGTGGTGGGTATTGATTTCCGCAACGGAGTCAGACAGGAGTTTACCGGCATTGCCCGAAATCAGGAAGGGTTTAGGGAACTGAATAGCTTTCTTTCCTCCTGCCTTCAATCGGGCGAGGCGGTCATCCCGGAATATGCTCCTTCTTTTCAGGAAGCCTATATCGTTTATCCCCTGGGAAAAATAAAACCGGAAAATCTCCGGGCAAACGAATTTATAGGAGTCCATCCCGATGAGCTGAACAAAATTTTATTCAGCAAATGGAAGGCATTCGCGCATAAATTCATTGCTTTCCCAACGGTCACTTTCCGGAACAAAAAAGATTTTAACGCACACCGCCTCCTTCGTGCCATTGGAAACAATACTCTCCTCAGCAAACTCCCCCTCTCGGAACAAGGGGAAGAGCAAAGCACGCTGAAGACGGAATCGGAGCTTCGGAGCCTCTATGCCCGCTTTCCGGAGCTTCTCTCCAACGCCGACGAGCTGCTGAAAAACTGCAGCATCCATTTTGATTTCGGGAAGAGCAAGAACAAAAAAACATTTACCGGAAGTGCGGAAGAAGATTTTAAAGCCCTTACCCGCTTGTGCGATCAGGGAGTGATCTATCGCTATGGAACCGGCAATGCAACGATTCAGGCAAGACTGGAGAAAGAGCTGATGCTGATTAAGCAAATGGATTTCGTTTCCTATTTCCTCATCAACCACGACATTGTAAGGTATGCCCGGAAGATGGGTTATTTCTATGTGGGCCGGGGCAGCGGAGCCAATAGCATTGTGGCCTATTGTCTCCAGATCACCGATGTGGATCCCATCGAACTCGATCTTTATTTCGAACGCTTTATCAATGCTTTCCGGGTCAACCCACCCGATTTCGACCTGGACTTCTCCTGGAAAGACCGGGAGGATGTGATCCGTCACATCTTTGAGAAACACGGAACGAAGCATACCGCCTTGCTGGCCACCTACAATACCTTTCAGCAAAAATCAGTGCTACGTGAGCTTGGCAAAGTATTTGGACTGCCCAAAGAAGAGATTGACGCCCTCGTAGCCGAAAGAAAAAAACCAGGCACCCCCGATCATATTGCTGCACTCATTCATAAATACAGCCATTATCTCCACGACTTCCCCAAACATCTCAGCATACACGCCGGTGGCATTTTGATTTCCGAAGAACCCATCGCGTCTTACAGCGCAGTGACTATTCCTGCCAAAGGCTTTCCCTTGGTGCAGTTCAGCATGATTGAAGCGGAGGATCTGGGCCTGTATAAATTTGATATCCTGAGCCAGCGGGGGCTCGGGCATATCAAAGACGCGGTGGAGATCGTCAAACAAAACCGGGGTATTGATATCGACATCCACGACATCAAAGCTTTCAAAGAGGATGAAAAAATAAAACAGCTGCTCCGTACCGGAAGAACGATGGGCTGTTTTTATGTAGAAAGCCCTGCCATGCGCATGCTTCTTAAAAAGCTCGAAGCCGATACTTATCTCGGCCTGGTAGCAGCAAGCTCTATCATACGGCCCGGTGTGGCCAGTTCGGGAATGATGCGGGAATATATCCTTCGGTTTCGGGAACCTGCACGGCGCAAGGAAGCCATTCCGGAAATCTATGCGCTGCTGGAAGAAACCTACGGGGTGATGGTGTATCAGGAAGATGTTATTAAAGTAGCGCATTATTTCGCGGGGCTCACGCTGGCCGAAGCCGATGTGCTGAGAAGGGGGATGTCGGGAAAGTTCCGGGGAAGGGAGGAGTTTCAGAAAGCAGAAGAAAAATTCTTTGCCAACTGCGCACAAAAGGGTCATCCCGTTGAACTCACGGCAGAGGTCTGGAGACAGATCAAAAGCTTTGCCGGCTATTCCTTTTCCAAAGGGCATTCGGCATCTTATGCCGTAGAGAGTTATCAGAGCTTATATCTGAAAGCCCATTACCCCAAAGAATTCATGGTGGGCGTCATCAACAATTTCGGAGGTTTTTACCGCACCGAATATTATATTCATGAGGCCCGGATGAGCGGGGCTACCGTACATCCCCCTTGTGTGAACAACAGTGAATATTCCACTTCCATCCGGGGAGAAGAGATCTATCTCGGTTTTATCCACCTCCAGGAAAGTGAAGAAAATGCAGCCTCTGCTTTCCTGAAAGAGCGTAACCTCAACGGCCCTTTCAAAGACCTGGAAGAGTTCCTCAAAAGAGTGAGCATATCCACCGAACAGCTTCGGATCCTGATCCGCATCGGGGCTTTTCGCTTTACGGGAAAAACAAAAAAAGAACTGCTCTGGGAGCTGTATATGATCCTGGGAAGAAATAAAAAGACTCATCCCAAGCCCGAGCTCTTTGCCGCACGAAGTAAAACATTCAAACTCCCTCCCCTCACCCAGAACGAATCGGATGATGCACGGGATGAACTGGAAATTCTGGGCTACCCGCTCTGCAGTCCTTTCCAGCTCTTAGGCAAACAAGAGGGAGAGAGGCTCTGCATGAGTAATCTGATTGAACATGTAGGAAAGACCATTGATATTACCGGCTACCTCGTAGCCACCAAAAGCACCCATACCAAACACGGAGATACCATGTTTTTCGGAACCTTTCTCGATCAGGAAGGGATCTTCTTCGATACCACCCATTTTCCAAAAGTGGCAGCTCAATACCCTTTTCTGGGCCAGGGTTGTTATCGTATCAACGGAAAGGTGGCCGAAGAGTTTGGCTACCCCAGCGTGGAGGTGCTGGAAATGAAAAAGATTCCATATCATTTTACCCGCTGATTGCCTCCGCCTACCTCTGTTATAGGGCATTTCACCGAAATTAATAGGATCGGGTGATCCATTCCCGTAAGATTGATAAAACAATGCCCCATGAGAGCTCCCGAATCTTTAATTATTTTTCTGGTGGATGATGATCCCTTCTTCCAGTCTGCTCTGAAACAATTCCTCAGCCTCCGGTTTAAAGATCGGGTAAATTTGAGGGTGTTTCCAACAGCGGAGCAATGTGGGAGATATCTGGAGCAATGTTCAAGATTTCTGTTTCAGAAACCCGATTTAATCTTTCTGGATTATATGCTCAGTCCGGAAGATGATGACGGAATGAGCGGGTTGGATTTACTTCCAAAGATCAGAGCTTCCCACCCCGATATACCGGTGGTGATGATTTCCGGGAAAGCCGGTCTCCAGGAAGCCGTGCAAGCCATCAAGGGAGGGGCTTATGATTTTATGGTTAAAAATCAGGTCTTATTTGAAAACATCGAAAAGCTGATCAAAGAAGCCACCGAATCGGTTTCTTTTTTCGGGAAGGCTTGCAACAGTCACTTCTGGTTAAAAAACAAGAAGGCCGACACCCAACATCTATCCTGGGCCCTGAATGCCCGGTCCCGTATTTTCTTCTCTCCGTTCGAGCTGCCTCCACTAGGCAAAACTCCGATTCCCATCAAAAAGAAAAAAAAGAGCAGGGCCAGATTAGTCCATTGACCGTCCTAAACTCCCAACGTCATGAATAGCTCTGAAACTATAAACGTGTTCCTGGTGGATGACGATGCTATGTTCCTGAAATCACTCGAGCATACCTTGCTTCACCGGCTAAAATACAATGTGAAAATCAAACCTTTTCAGACCGGAGAAGAATACCTGAAATCGCTCGACCAACAGCCTGATATAGTGGTGCTCGATTATATCCTCAACACGACTTCCCAAAAACCGCTGAACGGGATCAACCTCTTAAGGCAAACGATCGACCGTTACCCTTCTACCACCGTCATCATGCTTTCTGCACAGGAAAGAATGGAAGTAGCTATTGATTGTATCAAACACGGAGCGTATGATTATGTGATCAAGAACGACAATGCCATTCTTAAATTACAGACGCTGCTGCGCAATGCCATCTCCTCCATCCAGCTCCGGAAACAAATGAGAAGATATAACTTCTGGGTAAAGCTGATTGCCGGAGTCATTATTCTTTTGCTGGTCACTGCTATTGTGATTGAATTGTTTTTTCAGAGGATCCTGCATTGATCATGCTCCGGCTATCTCTGACTTTTTAATTTGCCTGTTCCCCCGGTAGGTCTTTTCGGAGAGGATCTGCCGGGGTTTCTTATCTTTGAGGATGCTCAAAGTATTTATTTCCATCTTTTGTTTGACCTTCCTGCTGCTTCAAGAATCCTGCAAATCCAAACAACCTGTCCCTACCACTACTACAGCTACAGAAACTGCACCGGTCGCTAAACCCAAAACGATCGGCAAAGTCTCCCATGCCTATCAAGCCGGAGGATGCGGAACAGTCGTAGTGATACCAAATGCCGGAGGAGATCCCCTCATCCTCATCCCTGCAACCCCTTTGAATGAAATGGATGTAGAGGGACTGGAAATAGAATTTCATTACCATCCCTTGAAAAGAAAAAACCCTCCCGGATGCACGACCGGCTCTCCGGCAGAGCTCTCTGATATTACCCGAAAGTAAGATGAAGAAATCCATAGCCATCATTGGAGGCGGTCCTGCAGGAATGATGCTGGCAGCCACGCTCGATCCAACACGCTACGAGGTCTCTATCTATGAACAGAATCAAACCTGTGGCCGGAAGTTCTTGGTAGCCGGACAAGGAGGATTCAACCTCACCCATTCAGAGCCTGGTGAAAGCTTTATTTCCCGCTACACCCCTTCCGCATTTCTGGAACCATCCTTCCGTGCCTTCTCGAATACGAACCTTCGTGAATGGCTGGACTCGATTGGGATTCCTACTTATATCGGATCCAGCAAACGCGTTTTTCCGGAAAAAGGGATCAAACCCATCCAGGTTTTAAATGCAATAATAAAGGTGCTGGAAGAGAAAGGAGTTTGTTTTCATTTATCTCATAGCTGGGCCGGCTGGTCGGCTAATAAAGAGCTTCTGTTCAGCACTCTTAGCGGATCACAAACTGTTAAAGCGGATTATGTGGTCTTTGCCTTGGGAGGAGGAAGCTGGAAAGTAACCGGTTCTGATGGAGCCTGGGCTACTAAGTTTGAAGAAGCAGGAATAAAAATTCTTCCGTTCCAGGCTTCCAACTGCGCTTTCGGGATTCAATGGCCTGCTTCATTGCTGGGGGAGGCGGAAGGAAAGCCTCTGAAGAATATTTCCATCACTTGCGGAACGCATACCAAGGAAGGAGAAGTAACGATTACCCAGTTTGGTTTAGAAGGAAGCGGAATTTATGCTTTAAGTCCACCAATCAGAGCGGAACTAAACAAATCCGGAAAGACTGCCATTTTTCTGGATCTTAAACCAAAGCTTTCTTTAGCCGAAATAACCACCCGTTTAAAAAACAGACGTGCCAACCGCTCACTCACCAAGCATTTGGAAGAATCCTTGAATCTGGATGAAACGAAATTGTCTCTTCTCAAGTCCTGCGTTTCCAAAGAAATATTTCAGGATCCGGTTCTGCTGGCCCAACATCTGAAGCATCTGCCTTTGACCATTCATTCCTTGGCTCCTATTGATGAAGCTATTTCCACGGTTGGAGGTATTTCTCTGGAGGAGGTGAGTCAGCATTTCGAGCTGAAGAAATTGCCACATACTTTCGTAATCGGAGAGATGCTGGATTGGGATGCACCAACAGGTGGGTATTTGTTGCAGGGTTGTTTTAGTATGGGGGTTGCCCTGGCTCTACATCTGAATCGCTTACAACTCTAAAGTCTTCCATAGGATTTAGCTATACTTATTTTACCACTAAGGCACTTAGGGCACTAAGGTGCACTAAGACCCGATAGCTATTGAATTTTGTGGATAGGACTTAGTGTTTCTTAGTGCCCTAAGTGCCTTAGTGGTTATATTTTTGCCCCACGGTACGGATATTAAATCACCATCACCTCCAACACATTACTCCAGTTCCCCTGCACCCCTTTGGAAACAACGGAAGAACGGAAATAATAAATCCCACCCGACTTCAGTCCGGCTTGGATAAATTTCACCCGTGTACTGATGCAAATAGTATTCCAACCCGAGTCATTTGCAGGATCAACACTCATTTGGTAAATATAAGCCCCATGAACCACCGCTTTCATATTCAACTCCACCGACCCTTTGATCCGTCCGTTCTTAACATTGAACTCCTTGGGTTTGCGCTGTATCGGTTTTTTCTCATTCATCCCTGCAGAAGCAATAATTTCCTGAGCAAATGCAGTATTTACATTGGCAATGTTCTGCACATACGCCCCTAAAGCATGAAGCATAAAGCGAAGCTGCCTCGCTTCCGTATGCATGGTTGAGACAGATCCCATAACCCGGGTTAAAGAAACACCATAAGCATTCTCCAACGCATCTATTTGAGTAGTAACAGAGGCTAGATCAGGCGAGGGTGAAGGAAAATTAGGGTTACCTGTCATACTTATTACAAAGTGACGGGATTGTTGGATGAGCGTAGCTATGGGAATATTCCATAATCCCAGGGCTACACATATCTTTCTGGTTTTTGGTGTCATGGTGGTATGTCGTTTTTAGTAAAAATGGGTACGAACATACAACGTCAACGGGGGTAAAGGGTGGTTTTTTCGATGAATGCGTTCTCTATTCGGGTAGACATTCAAAAACCAATGTTATATATAGTATTTCTTTAATTATACATTTAACAATTGCAAAAGCATTATAATAAACTAAAACAGATTAATTTGAAACAAGAGTTGAATAAGCAAAAACAATACTATGATGACAAACAATAAACGTTTGCATTTGAAAAAATCTAGAATCATAATAAACAATTACTCTTTGTTGTATAAAAACAATACTAACACGATAGATAATTACAGTTTGGAAATAAAAAACTTTAGAATTTTAATAGATCATTAAAGTTTGATAGTAGAAAACTCTAATAGTGTGACTGATGATTATAATTTGCAAGTAAAAAACTATTGAATCAGGTAGGACAATTATAATTTGTGAACCGAAAATTTTAGAATTAGGACAGAGAAGTAATCAGAGGGGGATGAGGGGTGGTTGAGCGCACTTCGACTTCGCTCAGCACAAGGAGTTGAAACCACCAATTTCAAGTTAAAGTTGAATTCCGGGTGGCTGAGCGAAGTCGAAGCCAGCCCCTCGACTCCGCTCGGGGACCGCTACTGTTCTTCTAATTAGTGTTATGATAAAGGACACTTCGACTCCGCTCAGTGTCCCGATTGCCTGGATGTGTGGTGGTGCATGTTTCTTATCAAATGTCATTCAGAACGAAGCGGGGCATGTGTGCCGGGGTGAAGAATCACGTAACCCGATTGTGCCAATATTTAACGGTGCTTGTGCGGTTGTATATCCGTGCCCTGTTACATGATCTATAACAGGATATAACAAATCTCCCTAACTTTGAAATAAACCCCAATGCTCGACCTCCGCCCCAACTGCGAAAACTGCGGTAAAGATTTACCCAACTCCTCCATTGAAGCAATGATCTGCACGTTTGAATGCACCTTTTGTGCAGAATGTGTTAAAACGGTTTTACAGAATGTCTGCCCCAATTGCGGAGGAGGATTCGAGAAAAGACCTTCCCGACCCACGGAATGCTTTACTCCTAATTGTATTCAGAACTATCCGGCTTCCACAGTAAGGAAGGTGAAACCGGTGAACAAAGATGCCTTCGCTCCTCTTCAGCAACACTTTTTAAAGATTGATCCCAGAAAGAGGTAAAGATCGTTGGCTTGGGCAATGCCCCTAATTATTGTTTTGTTTTTATGGAATCTGAACCCCTGATGCATCCATAGGGTAGTTCACCACAAAAACAGAATAACATGAAAACCAACACCACCCGTAAAATAGCGGGATTAGCACTGGGCAGCATAGCTCTGGTAGCCTTCGCAGCCTGGATGAACCCGGGAGGGTATTTCTTCCCGGACTCGGAAAACGAGTTCATCCGAACCCTTAAAAAGAAAACCTCTGCCTATAATACGCAACTACCGGAAGATCGGGTCTATGTCTCTTTCGACAAGCCCTTCTACGAACCGGGTGAAACCATGTGGCTATCTGTGTTCGTTCGCGATGGACAAAGCCTCAAACCTTCCCATAAAAGTGATATTGTCCATGTAGATCTTCTGAATCCAAAAGGAAGTGTCGAGAAAAGCCTTACACTGATAGCGCATGATGGGATGGCAGCGGCTGACTTTGCGTTGGACAAAGAAGTCCTAGGTGGGATGTACCAGGTTAAAGCCTATACCAACTGGATGAAGAACGAGGGGACTGAGAATGTCTTTCAGAAATCTATCCAGGTACAGGATATTATCCTGCCGAACCTTAAAATGAAGATGGACTTCGAACGCAAAGCCTTCGGAGCGGGTGATGAAGTGATTGCTAAACTGGAACTGAATACGAACGAAAACAAACCGCTTTCCAATCACAAAATAAAATTCGTGGCGAACATTGGCGGACAAAAGTTTGTGGAAAGAGCAGAAATGACCGATGAAGAAGGGGTGAAATACATTAAGTTCAATCTTCCCTCCTCCATTACCAGCGCAGATGGATTGCTGAATGTGATGATTGATTATAACGGAAATACAGAAAGTATCTCCCGCTCTATTCCGATTATCCTTAACAAAATTGCGTTTAGTCTTTATCCGGAAGGGGGAGACTTAGTAAACGGATTGGAAAGCACCGTTGCTTTCCGCGCTCTGAACGAGTTCGGGAAACCTGCTGATGTGGAAGGAGTGGTGCTTACGGAAAAAGGAACTCAGCTCACTACCTTCTCCAGTTACCATCAAGGAATGGGTGCGTTTCATATCAATCCCCAACCACATGAACATTATCTAGTGAAAATCACCAAACCCGAAGGGATCAAAGAATCCTTTCCTCTTCCCGATGCTTTGCCTCGGGGATATGTAATGAATGTAGATCCTTCTAAAGATGGAGAGATGGCGGTAACCATCCGAACCACCGAAACAGAAGAGCTTTCACTCGTGGCTCAGGAGCGGGGAAGAATTTACTATACCACTTTCATTCAGTCCAAGCCCGGTGCAAACAAAATTGTATTTCCTACAAACACCTTCCCGATTGGTGTTTCCCAAATTACCTTGTTCGATTCTAAAGGTATTGCCCGTTCCGAGAGGTTGGCCTTTGTTAACAAAAATAAACAGTTGAACATCACAGTAGAAACGGATAAAGAAAAATACCTCCCCCGGGAAAAAGTTCAGATGACCATCCAAGTAAAAGATGAACGAGGACTACCAATGCCTGCAAATCTTTCTCTAGGAGTGGTGAATGATCAACTGCTTTCCTTTGCCGATGACAAATCAGGAAATCTCCTGAGTCAGTTGCTGTTGGAGCAGGACCTGAAAGATAAAGTGGAAGAGCCTGCCTTTTACTTCAACCCTAAAGAAGAAAAAGCAGACCAGGCTTTGGATTATCTGCTCATGACCGCTGGATGGAGAAGATTTACTTGGGAAAAGATTGAAGCTGAAAATATGCCAGCCATTACTTACCCGGCAGAAAAAGCGGTAGTGGCCGGTACCATTCTGGATGCTACCACCGGCAAACCTGTTGTCAATGCAAAAATCAAAATCAACCAGGGAGCAGAATATCAGACCGATGCCAACGGGAAATTCATTTTCAACAAATTGGATTTGTCGAGCCCCGTTTATCTCAGCTATTCGGCAGAGAAATACACTCCTCAATCGGTCTATGTGCCGAATTACGACCAGAACCTGGTGGTCTACCTCTATGATCAGAACTATTATAACAGTTATAACTGGTCGCGCTCAGAAGAGAACATGATGGCTCCGGCTGCTGCCATGGGTGCCGGAGGCGCACCGGTTGTGAATAACCGCAATGAAGATGATTTCAAAGCAGACAAGGGCAAAGGAAAAGGAGAAGACCACCTGGTCGCAAAAATGGCCAGGAAAGACAAGAAGCGGGTCGATATAGTGGACCAGCCAAACCGGGAGGTTCTTCCAAAGGAGGAGGAAAAGAACAAAGAGTCGGGAGAGCAAAGAGAACTGGCCAAAACGGCGGATCTTAGAATGATGCATTTCAACGCGAGTGCTGCTGCAAACCGCAACATCCAGGCAGACGCTTCTCCAATCGTTTACTACCGCGCCCGTCAGTTTCCTGCTCCTGTATATAAAGAGGATGAAAAGGTGGAAGCACGCACCGATTTCCGGAATACCATTTACTGGAACCCGGATGTGGAGGTAGACCGGAGCGGGAAAAAGACGCTGGAGTTCTTTACTTCCGACGATATCACTTCCTTCCGTGCTACCGTGGAAGGTATTGCATCCGATGGAATGCCCGGACATGCGGAGAAAACCATTTTCACCCAGCTCCCTTTTGCAATGAGTGCAAAAGTTCCGGTGGAAGTGGCTACCGAAGACCACCTCTCCATTCCCCTCACTCTTAAAAATAATACCGATAAACCTCTCGGTGGCATCCTCGAAATCACCGCCCCCGATGGTTTGAAAAAGATGGTGGAGATACCGGCTGTGCAAACCATTATGCCGGGTGCTGCAAAAACAATCTATCTCGACTATGAGGTCCTGAATAAAATAGGCGTTGGAGTCATGACCCTCTCTTTCAAATCCTGCGGACTGGGCGATGCCTTTACTCAAAAAATAAAAATTGCTCCCAAGGGATTCCCCAGCAGCGTTTCTTTCTCCGGTGAAGAATCAGATAAGAGCTATTCCTTTTCCATGAGTCATGTGGTGAATGGTTCTCTAGAAGCCCGCTTCACCGCCTACCCGAATGTAGTATCTGATCTGATGAAAGGGATTGAAGGAATCCTCCGGGAACCTTATGGATGCTTTGAGCAAACCAGCATGAGTTCCTATCCGAATGCGATGGTGCTGGATTACTTAAAATCAACCGGTAGCAAAGATGATAAAGTCATTGCTCTGGCAGGAAGCTTGCTGGATAAGGGTTATAAAAGATTAACCACCTTCGAAACAAAAGACCGGGGTTATGAATGGTTCGGATCCAATCCAGGTCATGAAGCCTTGACCGCTTATGGACTCATGCAGTTCACCGATATGAAAAAGGTAGGGGAAGAGGTAGATCCTAAGATGATGGACCGTACCGTCGCCTGGCTGAATTCAAGGAAAGACGGGAAAGGTGGATTCCTCCGCAGCAGTGAAGCCGCTGATGCTTTTGGAAGAGCCAGCGAGGATATCACCAATGCCTATATTGTCTACGCTCTGTCCGAAGCAGGATTCACCGACATCCAAAAAGAATTTGAGAGCGCTTACAACAAAGCCATCAAAAGCAACGATCCCTATCAGCTCGGTTTGATGGCTTGCACTTCGTTTAATCTGAATGAAAAAGAGAAAGCGAATAAAGCTCTGGAGCTCCTGCTTTCCAAACAAACGAATGACGGAAGCTGGACCGGAACCACCCAATCGGTTACCTGCTCTACCGGCAAATCGCTTACGATTGAAACCACTTCCCTCGCTGTCCTGGCTATGTTGAAAGCGGACGGTGGCAATGCGATGAATATCACGAATGCGGTTAAATACCTGGTAGGCTCGAGAAGTGGTTACGGGGAATTCGGAAACACACAAGGAACCATCCTTGCACTGAAAGCACTTACTTCTTTTGCCAAACACAGCCGGAAAACCAGTGAAGATGGAAACGTTGAAATTTATGTGGATGGTAAAAAGGTGGAAGAGAAATCCTACAAAGCGGGTGAAAAAGAAGCCATCGTCGTCGCGGGACTGGAGAAATACCTGCAAGCCGAAGGGAAACACAGTATATCCGTGAAATATCCCGGAGTGAAAAATCCACTCCCCTACTCCGTGGCGGTGAACTGGAACACTACGCTGCCTGAAGGATCTAAAGATTGTTCTGTGGGTTTGACAACTACCTTATCGTCTAATACAGCCAAGGTAGGAGAAACAACAAGGCTCACGACCACCCTTACCAATCTCAAAAAAGAAGGGATTCCGAGCACGATGGCCATCATCGGCATCCCTGCAGGGTTTAGTGTACAGCCCTGGCAGTTGAAGGAGCTTCAGGAAAAGAAGGTGTTTGATTATTATGAAATCAGCGGTAACAATATTGCAGTGTACTACCGTTGCATGGCGCCGGGCGCCATCAAAAAAATCAAACTCGATCTGAAAGCCGAAATGCCAGGAACCTATGATGCACCGGCCTCCTCAGCGTATCTCTATTACACCAATGAATACAAGAGCTGGAGCGGAGCGGAGCAGGTGACGATTAAGAAAAACGGAATCTGATGTCTGGCTTCCTCAAAATAGGACTGATACTCTTCCTCCTGGCAACAGGGGGGAGAGTTTTCTGTTTGCCCTTACCCGGCAAGGATTCCCTGAAAACCAAATTCGATCTGAATGATCCACGCAATCCGGATTGTCCTTGTCATAAATACCAGAAACAGGCCGATAAGGAATACGAGGCTTTACTTGCCGGAGAAAAAGGAATAAAAAGCTATGGGAGCTTTGACTTCAAGCTTCCTCAGTGGAAGGGAGAGCCGTTGCATTTCCGTAATTGGAAAAGCAGAAGGAGGCACCGATTCAGAAAGAAGATCCATACCACCCGTTGTTCCACATGGTAAGGTACATGATTCCACAGTTAGCGCAGATCTGACGGGTGATAAAACCACTAAGGCACTAAGAGGCACTAAGACGGTCTGCCTCAGTGAACCTTAGTGCCCTTAGTGCCTTAGTGGTTATTTGATTTTCACTTTTAACACTTCATTTCATGGTAAACTCCCCAAATTTTCGGAATTTTAAGGAATGAAAGAACAAGAATTCATGAAAGAAGCCATCCGCCTGGCTATTGACAATGTGCATGAGCGTAATGGAGGCCCTTTTGGGGCGGTGGTGGTGAAAGACGGAAAAATAATTGCCCGAGGATATAATCAGGTTACGGTCAATAACGATCCTACGGCCCATGCGGAAGTTGTGGTGATCAGAGAAGCATGCAAAGTCCTGAATAGCTTCCAGCTGGAAGGATGTGAAATCTATACAAGTTGTGAACCTTGTCCCATGTGCCTCGGTGCCATCTACTGGGCCAGGCCGGCGAAAGTCTATTATGCTTCCACAAAGCGGGATGCGGCAGAGATTCATTTTGACGATGCGTTTATCTATCAGGAGATTGAGCTCGATCTGGAGAAACGCAGCCTTCCCTTTGTGCAGATGATGCGAAAGGAATCGCTCGTGGCTTTTGAAGCGTGGAAAAACAAAATCGGGAAAGTTGAATATTGAAATGCTTATCCTAACTTTACAGGAATGAAAAAAATCTTCTTCGTTAAATCGCTCTTTTTATTATCCATTCTGCTCCTCACAAAAGCTGATTATGCTCAGGATGCCGGGAATGATGTAGGAGTCAGAGGCAAGGGTAAATATTCAAAAGGCTTTCACTTCGGACTTTTTTGCGGGGCCCTGTTCGCCAACAGCTATTCTGCAAGTTTGTACGATGGTTACGGACTGGATAATGATGGAAACAAAAACGATTTTCCCAACAGCCATATGTATGAGAAAATTATTAATGAATATGGAGGAGGAAACGGGTTACCCGATCGTATTGCTCCGGCTCTGAATTGCAATCATGCCGACTGGGCCTTCGATCAAACCGATATGCCCATCAATATGCGATATAATGCCGCCATCATGGTGGGATTGAATATGAACTACCAGCTTACTCCCAACGATGCCCTCATACTGAATGTCAACGGATCGAAGCTTACGGCCAACGGAGATTTTACCATCCAGGTCAATGACCCTACGGTGGGTGTTGGTTCTCCTCCCTTGCTGAGAACATTCCCGATTGTTGGAGGGGAACAGCGTTTGGTTTTCAACCTTGGATATCAGCGTATTTTAGGAGAGGCCGGCCAGTTTAACGTTTTTTTGGAAGGCGGCCTTACCTGCACCATGGCCAAGTTCATGAACAATACGATCAACATTAATGGACTCATTATAGACCTCAATACTTATTATAACACTTACGGAAATGTGTCCTTCCAGCAGAAAAATTTCACAGGAATAGGATGGGGTGCATTCGCAGGAATTGGATTCAATATCAATATCAGTCCCAAATGGCAGGTACAACTGGTATACGATCCTTCGTACGAAAAAGTAAATATTGGTGTGGATGCCAAGGACACCTTTCAACACACAGCCGGATTACGAGCGTACTATAAGCTCAAAGGAAAAGCGGCTATCGCAGATCAGCATTGATTCCTTTCAACGCCTCATTCCCCGGACAAAGCTCTTCTTTCGTTAATGTATTCAGCGGGCGATCACTTGTTTTAATCAAGCTGTGCAGATCCTGACTTTCGGGCTGGATATACAGCAGGCCGGTAAGAATTTCATTTTTAGCTTTGGCTTTCTGAACAGCATTGATGGCAGAAAGGCGATCCATCGGATCCCAATCCTGAGCAAGCTTATGCAGCTGGATGCTCGAACCATCATGCATCTTCACCTTTTTAGAAGTTCCTTTTCCATAGTCAACCGTGATCTCCTGCATTTCAGGAACAAAATCCATCGTGGCCGTTGCTTCCACATGTTCTCTTACATAATCATAGGATTTAGTAGATCCTACATTATTATTGAAGGTCACACAGGGAGAAATCACATTGATAAAAGCAAAGCCTTGGTGATTCATCGCGGCTTTGATGAGTGGAGTAAGCTGAGCCTTGTCGCCCGAAAAACTTTGAGCAACAAAAGTAGCCCCCAGCTCTATGGCCAGGCTTGATAAATCAATCGACTGGAAAAGATTTACTTGACCCGATTTGTTTTTAGAACCTTCGTCGGCCGTAGCAGAGTCTTGTCCTTTGGTTAATCCATAGCAACCGTTGTTCATCACGATGTAAACCATATTCAGGTTCCGTCGGATGACATGAACGAATTGGCCCATACCAATAGAGGCTGTATCACCATCTCCTGAAACACCAAAATAGATGAGATCTCTGTTTGCCAGGTTCGCACCGGTAGCAACCGAAGGCATACGACCATGCACCGAATTGAATCCATGAGAATTACTCAGAAAATAAGCAGGCGTTTTGGAAGAACACCCAATACCCGAAAGTTTTGCCAACTTATGCGGTTCGATGTTCATTTCATAACAGGCCTGAATGATACCCGCGCTGATAGAGTCATGACCACATCCTGCACAAAGGGTGGACAGCGCTCCTTCATAATAATCTACGGAATAGCCTAGTTTATTCTTAGGCAGATCGGGGTGGCGGAATTTGGGACGTATGTATGTCATATCAAAGGGCCTTATTTAATTCAGATGGAACCGATAAATTTTTAGAAACCTGTTTGAGGATATTCGCTGCGGTAATAGGCATGCCATCATAGTTAAGCACCGGGATCAGCTTCTTCGGATCAACACCCAGTTCAATCATAAGCAGGCTCCTCAACTGAGCATCCCTGTTTTGTTCGATGACAAATACCTTCTTGTGAGCAGCAATGAATTTTTCAACGGCTTCACTGAAAGGGAATGATTTGATCCGTATGGCATCCACCAATATTTTCTGTTCCCGGAGCAGGTCCATCGCTTCTTCAGCTGCATAGGTGGACGTTCCAAAGAACAGGATCGCATGATCAAACTGTGGCTTTTCCTGATACAGCTGAGGAGCAGGAACCATTCCTTTGGCGGTCTCCCATTTTTTCAGGAGCCGGTCAACGTTCCGGTGATAAGCATCTCCGTCTTCCGTATAGACCGCATATTCATCCCGGGAAGTTCCGCGTGTAAAATAAGAGCCTTTAGAAGGGTGAGTTCCGGGATAGGTACGGTAAGGAATTCCATCCCCATCCACATCGAGGTAACGGCCGAACCTGGTGATTTTCTCCAGTGCAGCGGCATCGAGCACTTTCCCTCGTTTGTAGACGCGCTTGTCATCCCAAACCAAAGCCGGAGATACGTGATCATTCATTCCCAAATCAAGATCTGTCATCAGGATCACCGGAGTCTGCAGTTCTTCTGCCAGATCGAATGCATCGGCAGTCATATCGAAACATTCTTTCGGGGTAGCTGGAAACAAAAGCACATGTTTGGTATCTCCGTGAGAAGCATAAGCCGCTTCCATAATATCCGATTGCTGGGTACGGGTAGGCATTCCGGTAGAAGGACCGGTACGCTGTACATCAATCAGTACGGTGGGTACTTCTGCAAAATATGCAAGACCCAGAAATTCATTCATGAGGGAAACACCCGGTCCGCTGGTAGCTGTAAAAGAGCGGGCTCCATTCCAGTTTGCACCGATAACCATTCCGATGGCAGCCAGTTCATCTTCCGCCTGTACGATGGCCACATTTCTCTTGCCTGTTATTTTATCCGTCCGGAATTCATCTGCATAATTGGAAAAAGCCTCCACCACAGAGGTACTGGGAGTGATCGGGTACCAGGCTGCAACAGTCGCTCCGGCATAAACAGCACCTAATCCACAGGCTGAGTTCCCATCAATCATAATCTGATCGCCGAGGAGATCTCTTCTTTCCACCCTGATATCGAGGGGGTATTTGAAATTTTTCTTTACAAAATCAACACCCATCTCCAGAGCCTTTACATTAGGCGCAATCAACTTTTCCTTGCCTTTAAACTGCTCCCCGAGCATATCCACAATCATCTTCAGTTCTATACTTAGCAAAGCGGAGAGGGCTCCTACATACACAATGTTCTTAAAGAGCTGACGCTGACGTGCATCGGTAAAGGCATTGTTACACATTTCCATCAAAGGGATTCCGAGATAATGGATATCTTCTCTTATATATTGGGAGTGCAACGCTTTGGAACTGTCGTACAGAAAATAACCTCCCGGACTTACGGAAGCAACATCGGCAGCAAAGCTTTGAGGATTTACGGCAACGACCAGGTCCACTCCTTCTCTGCGTCCGAGATACCCCTTTTCGCTGACTCTGACTTCATACCAGGTAGGCAGTCCTTGAATATTCGAAGGGAAAATATTCTTCGGTGTAACCGGAATTCCCATTCTGAAAATGGCCTTGGTAAACAGAAAATTGGCACTTGCGGAACCTGTTCCATTCACGTTTGCGAAGCGAACCACAAAATCGTTCACTTTAAGCTTGTTTACTGACATCTTTCCCTGCTTTAGTTACGTTATAAAAGAATTTCTGCATATCCCAGGCTGAAGTCGGGCAGCGCTCGGCACATAGTCCGCAATGCAGACAAACGTTTTCGTCTTTCACCATCACCCGTTTAGTGGGGAGTGTATCGGAAACATAAAGATCCTGAGTAAGCACATTTGCAGGGGCATGAAGGCGGGACCGTAAATCGGCTTCATCTCCGTTTTCTGTGAAGGAGATGCAGGCAGTAGGACAAACATCCATACAGGCATCACATTCTATGCATTTACTGGTTGAAAAAACCGTTTGTACATCGCAGTTCAAACAACGTTCCGCTTCCTTGAAGCCGGTCAGTCCATCGAAGCCCAGCTCCACTTCTTTCTTCCGGTTGGTAAGGGTGACTTTTTTATCTGCTTGTGGAACGATATATCTTGGATCTTCCACCACAGCGCTGTCATAAGCCCATTCATGGATGCCCATTTTTTGGCTCACCAGGTTTACGTGGGGAGCCAATCTTTTGGTAATGTCTTTTTGCTGACAAGCCAGATCCATCGATACCGCAGCCTGGTGACCATGAGCCACAGCCGTGATTACATTCTTGGGTCCGAAAGCAGCATCGCCTCCGAAGAATACTCTCTTATTGCTGGATACATAGGTAACGGCATCCACCACCGGCATGCCCCACTTATCGAATTCAATGCCCAGGTCGCGTTCGATCCAGGGAAAGCTGTTTTCCTGACCAATGGCAACGAGTACATCATCGGCTTCAATGAATACATCAGGTCCTCCTACTGGAACGAGTTGTCTTTTTCCTTTATCATCGTATTTCGCTTCAACCTTTTCGAAGGTCATGCCTTTCAGTTTGCCATTTTCAACGACAAATGTTTTAGGAACGTGACAATCGAGGATTGGAATATCTTCATGTTGAGCATCTTCTTTTTCCCAGGGAGAGGCTTTCATTTCTGCAAAAGGGCTGCGAACGACTACTTTCACTTCTTCACCACCGAGGCGGCGTGCGGTACGGCAGCAGTCCATCGCGGTGTTACCTCCACCCAAAACAATTACTTTTCGTCCGATCTTGGTCGTGTGTTCGAATGCAACACTGCCCAGCCAGTTGATGCCTATATGTATGTTGGCAGCTCCTTCTTTTCTGCCTGCCATATCCGGAAGGTCGCGTCCTTTAGGAGCTCCGCTTCCAACGAAAACGGCATCATAATCTTTCGCGAGGACTTCTTTCAGGCTGGATACGTAATGCTTGAAATGCGTGTGGATACCCAGGTCGAGAATAAAATTTACTTCTTCATTCAGAACGGTCTCGGGAAGGCGGAAAGCAGGGATCTGGCTTCGCATGAAGCCTCCTCCCAGCTTCTGCTCGTCGAAGAGATGTATCTCATAACCAAGAGGGGCCAGGTCGCGGGCGACGGTAAGAGAGGCAGGTCCGGCTCCGATGAGGGCAATCTTTTTTCCATTCGCTTTGAAGGGTCCCTGGGGCATTAGTTTTTTGACATCCCCTTTATTATCTGCAGCAACACGTTTGAGACGGCAGATGGCCACCGGTTCTTTTTCCACCCTTCCTCTCCGGCAGGCCGGTTCGCAGGGGCGGTCACAGGTCCTGCCCAGAACTCCGGGAAAAACATTCGAATCCCAGTTAATCATATAGGCTTCGGTATACTTCTGTTCCGCTATGAGCCTGATATATTGAGGAACTGGAGTGTGGGCGGGGCATGCAAGCTGGCAGTCTACCACCTTGTGGAAGTACTCCGGGTCATTGATATCCGTTGGTTTCACTGAATAATTGTTTCTTGAAGTGAGATATAGCTCACAAGATAAAAAATATTTCTTTACGATATCCCAGAAGCTGAAAATCCATCCCAGACAGGCCTTTTCCTCTCCATTTTTCCCCAATTCGTCTATGCATTTACCGGCAGATTCGTCGTGAAATAATGAATTAGGTTATCTTTCCCGAATGAAATACATTATTTTCCTGTTCTTGCCTATGCTCTCTATAGGGCAAAAAATTATTCCGAACAGCCCTTTAGCCGATTACTTGAAAACAGTTCCTGCTTATAAAAAATCCACGGAACAATCATTCTATATGCTTGGCGATTCGCTGAAGCTGATGCGTACCGAAACGGAAACCTGGGGTACATATGAACATGTGCTAACCCGAAAAACATCCATCGGAGGGGATTGCCTCTGGGAATCACATACCTTGTATTTTCCATTAAATCAATGGACGGTCCGGTCGAAAACACTGCAATGCGGCAAAATAATTGAAAACCTAACGGAAATACATTCGGCTGATTCCATCATTGTGATGGATGAAAAAATGAATGTTTTGTCCATCACCCTTAAAGATTCTTTGAAACATACCTCCACTAAGTCCTTCTTCCAAAATCAGGTTCCAGGGAAAATGATTACCACTGAAGAGCCGGGCAAAAAGAAGGAAGAAGAGTTCTTAGGCGACCTCCGGCAGCACACCCGTATTTATTATGGCGTTGAAAACAGGTATGACTCCGTAGTTGAATATACGGATCAGCAGATGGTCTTTTTGAAAACAGTCTATTCTTACAATGAGGAAGGAGACATCTCCAAAGAAGAGGGTTTCCGTCCCGGTGACGGGTTCTCCGCAAGTTACAGAACCACCTATACTTACAAATATGATTCCGTGAAAAACTGGATTGAGAAAACCGTGCACAGAACTCAGGAGGAATCTAATCAGACTTCCTTATCCAGAAAAAAAGCGAATGAGACGGTATGGATCTTTAAGAGGAGTTTGGAATATTGAATTTTCAGCTACGGTCATAGCGATATTCGTCGAATCCTATTTGCTTTTGCCCGGATAATAAATTAAATTTGATCTGCTTAAATAATTGATCTGTTAATTTTTAAAAAATAGGCCCCAATGAAAACGTCACTATACTTAGTACTTCTCCTGTCAATCTTCCAGATCAGTGCGTTGGTTGATAGCGGCAAAACGCTTCCTGCAAAAGAATTTAAGGCTAAATTGGAAGCCACCAAAGGCATACTTATAGATGTGAGAACTCCCGAAGAATTTCTTTGTGCCTGCATCCCCGGAGCTGTCAATATCAATGTACAGGGAAAACTGTGGGATGAACGGATCGGCAAGCTGGATAAAACAAAGACTTATTTCCTCTATGACGGAACCGGTATGAGAAGCGGTGCCGCCATGGAAGCTATGAGTAAAGCCGGATTTAAAAAACTGTTTGATCTTAAAGACGGTCTTATGAACTGGGAAAAACTCGAATTACCGATGATTGGTGCTATGGGAACCTGTGATCTTGGAACTCAATCACCAGGTCGTCGGCTTCCACGAGGGTAAGCTCGGGTAAATGAATCTGGGTGATCTTCATATCCCCGGTTGCCGTGATCGTGGTTTCCATCTTCATCGCTTCTATCATAAATAAAGGCGTGTTTTTTCGGACCTCTGCTCCCGGCTTCACAAAGATCTTCGACAACAATCCCTGAAGCGGAGTACCTATCTGTTGCTCCCCGCTGGTTTTCCGGTTACTCTTTTTTGTGCTTAATGCCGATCGGTCCTTTACCTCTATTGAACGTGTTTGTCCGTTGAGTTTAAAATAAACGCTTCGGTTCCCTTCTTCATCGGCATCACTCACATACATCATTTTCACAATCAGCGTTTTTCCTTCTCCGATATTGATTAGTGCTTCCTGGTTATTTTTCATCCCATAAAAAAATTCAGGGGTCGGAATCATGCTTACTTCTCCGAACTCCTTCAGGTGATGGTAATAATCTTCAAATACTTTTGGATAAAACTGCCAGGAAAGGAAATCCAGAAAGGTCAAAGATTTGTCAAACCTTTTCTGGAATTTTTTAAACCCGTTTTCCAGGTCTACCGGCAAAAGATGAGCATTGGGAAGGTCCGCATACGGTTTTTCATCTTTGAGAATTAATTTCTGCAAACCTGAAGGAAAGCCTCCATGGGGTTGCCCCAAGTCACCCCGAAAGAAACTCCGGACGGACTCCGGAAATGAAATAGAATCCCCTTTCAAAAGAATGTCTTCTTTAGAGAGATTATTCGAAACCATATAAAGTGCGAGATCTCCTACCACTTTCGAAGAAGGAGTGACTTTCACAATATCCCCGAAGAGCTCATTCACCTCTTCATAGGCTTTTTTAATCTCCGGCATTTTGCTTCCCAACCCAAGAGAGATGGCCTGAGGCTTGAGATTAGAGTATTGGCCTCCGGGTATTTCGTGCCTGTAAACCTGAGCGCTTCCCGATTTCAATCCCGACTCAAAAGGATAATAATATTCCCTTACACTTTCCCAGTAGTCGGAACACGCATGCAGGGAATCCAGGTTATGGCCGCTGTCTTGCTTGGTGTTTCTCAATGCCTCCACCATCGATTCGAAGTTGGGTTGGGAGGTGAGGCCTGATAAAGAACCAAGAGCCACGTCTACCACATCCACACCTGCTTCTACAGCTTTCATATAGGTGGCCGACTGAAAGGAGGAGGTATCATGGGTATGCAGATGAATAGGAAGATCAATAGCTTTTTTCAGTTCCCTGATCAACAATTCTGCCGCATAGGGCTTCAGGAGCCCTGCCATATCTTTTATACAAATAATATGTGCCCCTGCATCTTCCAATTGCCGAGCCATGTTCAGATAATAATTCAGATCATATTTTTTTCGTTGGGGATCTAAGAGATCTGCCGTATAGCTTATGCATGCTTCTGCAAGCCCACCGGTTCGCTCCCTCACCGCACGGATACTTCCGGTCATGCTTTTCACCCAGTTGAGAGAATCGAAGATCCGAAAGATGTCAATCCCATTCTTCCAGGATTTTTCAATAAATGCCTCCACCAGGTTGTCGGAATATGCCGTATACCCTATTGCATTGGATCCCCTCAGGAGCATCTGCAGTAAAATGTTGGGGATTGCCTCCCTCAGACTCTGAAGCCTTTTCCAGGGGTTTTCATGCAGGAACCTCAGCGCAACATCAAAGGTAGCACCACCCCAAACCTCCATCGAAAAAACTCTGGGGTTTGCTCTGGCAAAGGATTCAGCTACCTGCATCATATCTATGGTACGGATACGTGTGGCAAGAAGACTCTGGTGAGCATCCCGGAAAGTGGTATCGGTAAACTGAACCTTCTGCTCCGCTTTGAGCCAGGCACTGAACTTATCAGGCCCCAGCGCTGTAAGCTTTTGTTTGGTTCCTTCTGGAAACGGCAATGACCGATCGAAGGCAGGAATCCGTGGGGATTCGAATTTTCGATCGGGATCTTTGACACTTACATCGGGATTCCCATTGATGGTGACATCAGCCAGGTATTTCAGTATATGCGTTCCCCGGTCCTGACTTTCGGGAAAGATAAAAAGCTCCGGATGTTCCTCAATAAACTTTACGGTAGCTTTCCCCGATTGAAAATCAGCATTCACCAACACATTCTCCAGGAAAGCAATATTCGTCTTCACTCCTCTGACCCTGAATTCTTTCAGTGTACGCAGCAGCCGCTGAGCAGCTCCAGGGAGTGTGCGGCCCGAGGCTGTTACTTTTACAAGCAAGGAATCGAAGAATGGAGAGATCTTTACTCCAGGATAAGAACTCCCTTCATCAATGCGAATTCCATACCCGCCCGCATTGCGATAAGCAATGATGGTTCCGTAATCGGGTTTAAAATCATTCTGAGGATCTTCGGTAGTGATCCGGCACTGAATGGCATAACCATTGCAAGTCAGGTCTTCCTGACTGTTGATAAAGATACCCGAAGAGGAAAGAGCATGCCCACTGGCAATAAGGATCTGTGTCCTTACAATATCAATACCAGTAATCTCTTCTGTAACCGTATGCTCCACCTGGATGCGCGGGTTCACTTCAATAAAGAAAATATTTTCAGCCTCATCCACCAAGAACTCTACGGTGCCTGCATTATTATAACCCACATATCTGGCGAGCTTAAGCGCATATTCGTATAACTTTTCCCGGGTTTCTTTTTTCAGGTTTGGAGCCGGGGCAATTTCCACAACTTTCTGAAAACGTCTCTGAACGGAACAATCCCTCTCGAAGAGATGAACTATATTTCCATGCCTGTCGCCCAGAATCTGCACTTCAATATGCTTGGGCCGGTTGATGAATCGTTCCATAAAAATGGTATCATCTCCGAAAGCATTTTTAGCTTCTCTTTTTGCTTCCTGCAAAGACTTATCCAGATCTTCGGGGTTCTGGATAATACGCATCCCTCTTCCTCCTCCTCCTGCTGCTGCCTTCAGAATAACAGGATAACCAATTTTCTTCGCCTCTTCCAGGGCAATCTGAGTCGATTCGAGTGGAGTGCGGTTATCCGGAATCACGGGGACGCCCGTGGCAACAGCCACTTTTTTCGCTGCTACCTTATCACCCAGTTGTTCCATCACTTCCGGATCGGGGCCAACGAAAATGATGTTTTCTTCCCGGCAGCGACGGGCAAACTGAACATTTTCGGAGAGAAAACCGTAACCCGGATGGATCGCATCCACACCGACTTTGTTTGCGACTCTAATGATTTCCTCTATATCGAGGTATGGCTTAAGCGGATCGTTGTTAGTCCCAATTTGATAGGCTTCATCAGCTTTATACCGATGCAGGGAATACCGGTCTTCATAGGTAAAGACCGCCACCGTTGGAATCATTAGCTCTGTAGCCGCCCTAAGTACACGGATGGCAATCTCCCCTCGGTTAGCTACCAGGAGTTTTGTTATTTTTCTTTCCATCGGACAAAAGTTTTAAAGGGTCCTGAACGATTCGCTCATTTTTGTTTGCCGGATGAGCGTCCGCAGACTGGTTTTCACCAGGTCACCCATGGTTTTACAGGTAAGAAAACGTTCATACTGATAGTGCAGGAACAGCTCTTTCCGGAGCTGTTCCACATGAAGAGGGGGACTGATCTTATCTTGCACCATAGCATCAACCAGGCTTTTTAACTGGTAGCGGGAAGAGCGGATTCTATTGAAGATTAAGGCTCTTTCTTCACGCTGATACTGGAAAATAGATTCCAGCGTAAGATTCTTTTTAACGAGCTCTACAAAATATTTATTCTGTTTGAAGAACTGAGGAAGGTAAACCGATTTACGTTTTTCGTAGGACTGCTGGTCGAAATCAATAGCCCTCATGCGGTAATGCGTTTCTTCGAAATCAGGAGTTACATCAATCACGAAATTGCTGGAGTGCATGTCTCCCAGGAGTCTGACGAAGCAACGCTCATTGAACTTTACAAATTCTTTTGCAAGGCGGGTTTCCTCGAAATGGCGGTCAACCAGGTTATGTTTAAGAAATTGCTCTGCCGGGATTCCGATAATATGTTCTTCGATCAGCGTTTCCCCGCAAACAAAATAAGCAATCCGGTTCGGTGATAAAATATGTTCAAGCTCCAGACCATAGATTCGGGAGCTGTCAGCACGCTTGATATAAAAATAGTCGTGGTTCTCATTCAGGGTGTTGACTACACGGATCCGGAAAGGTTGTGTATTGGCATAAAGGCAAAGATCAATCCGGTCTATGAGCAGATGCTTGATGACGCTGATGTCCCCTGCTGCTTTGAGCATGGCGTACACCCTCTTGAGCCCTCCGCTGATTTCATCGGCAATGCGGTTGTTATAAAGCACTGTAATCCAAAGGGTATCCTTTTTGTTCCGGTCATAGAGAGGGAGATGCTCTTCGTAATTAACCAGGTCTGTATAATCAATGGGGAATTTTTCTTCCCTTCCGTATGTTTTCAGATATTTCCGGAGGGGCGGAGTGATTTTAAAGACTGTTTTCTTTTTGGAGATGAGTCCCATAGATAATTAGCCCAAACAGCCCTGTGAAAGTACTACTTATTCGAACTCTGCGTTCTTTTTGGGCTAAAGAAACTCATAAATTTATCCAACCTCAACCTTCCCCTGCGCTGTTGCTCCTGAATTTCAGCAGGAACCGGGACAAATGACCGGATCATTTCCTCGGTATAATCAGAGATCTCGTCGGCATCATAAACATTGGTAAGTGCATCATAGGTAACCACAATAGTTCCATTACTTAGCTGCACCTTAAATCCTTTTCCTTCATGATGGAGTGTATGCTTGCGATAATTGCCTATTCCTAATTCGGGGTGCCGGTCCTGAAGCATATTGACGACCTTGGCAATCAGGAAAGGGTTATCATAATCGTTGTTTTTCATGTTCAGGAATTTGAGTACAACGCCATTTTGTTACCTTCCGGATCCCTGAACACTGCATAATAGCCCAGGGAATTATCAATCAGCGTTTTAGGAATAACGGATTGTCCGTCTTCAATGGGATTACGAATAAGTGCTTTTTCTTTGATGATGGAACCGCCTTTCTCCCTGATTCGGGAAATGGTATCAGACATGTCAAGCACCTTAAAGAACAAAACAGTACCTTCTGTATTTCGGTTATCCAGCTTCTCTTTGTATTTGACAATCGATCCGGGTATTCCATCATCCCCATCGGTGATCACTCCATACTGGATTTCACCAAACACTCTGCGCTCAATTTTAAAATCCATTACGTATTTGTAAAAGTCAACGGCCTTTTCAAAATCAAAGGCCGGAATTTCATACCAAGACATGATTCTGGTTTTCATTGAAGGAATGCTTAGATTGACAAATCAATACTTTTATCAGTTCAAAGCTATCTTCTTTCCGATGAATAGGGGTTAACGAATCGTTAATTATGCAAGCAATGCGGGAGGTACTTTTTAACAGGGGGGATCAGAACGATTCAGACGGGCTGAATATTCATATTAATCAGATTAATCAGTTCATTATAGCGCAGGTCTTCAGACTCGGTTTTCAAGATATAATTCTCGTCCTTTAATTCAGCCACTACCAGGGAACACCATTTCCAGCGCCCTTCTTTGTAGTTCCACGCAAGGGTATAGATGATATTGCTTTGGAGCAATTCGATGAACTCTTTCCGTTCTGTTTTAACTCCTTTCAGGATTTTGTTGTGTTTGGAGACTTTATGCAGCATCACATGAGTGAGATGCTCCTCGCCCTTCGAATTCCCGTCAAACCAAACTCCCGAGACCGCAAAATCCTTATAGGTGGCCATTATACATTTATTAAGAGTATGCGTTCAGTTAAATGAACTCACATGTCGTCAATAAATAAGTTGTGGTTTCGGAATGTCCGGATAGGACTCTTATAGGATGGTCACCTTATTCAAACAAATCTAATGAGAAACTTTCTCAAAAAAACATCGGATTACAGTCTTCACAATTTCTTAACAAGCTTTGAAACCGCGGGGAGCGGCAAAGGACCTAATTACAGTGAAAAGAAAGGTTGCTATTTCCTTACTGCTCTGTCCATTCTCCTGAAATCCCTCGATCGGAATGCAGAATAAGGGGTCTTGGCCTTACGGAAATAGGCATAAACAACTTTCTGGGTTTCGAAGTCATAGATATAGGCTTCCTTGATAAAAGTTACAAAATCGCCGTTAGCATATACTTTATAGGAGAGCAGGCAATAGTTCTTGTCACCTGAAATCATTAATTTCTTTGCATCCCTTTCACTCACCACTTTGTGTTTCATCTTGCAGTCATCAATTGCATCGGAAAGGATGCAGGCATCGGTCCCCTTTTTATCCGAATATTCACTGATGATCAGCAGTGTTTTCTCTTTCACCTTTGGTGCATCCACGCTTATTGCATGTCCGGTACGAACCGGCATTCTGCCATGGTGTATTTTCTTATTCATCACCAGGTCAATGGCATCATTCATACTCTTGATCATATAATCTGCTGAGGCCGGCACATCATCCGGAAAGGGTTGATCCATAAGCATCATATAATCTCCAGCCAGGTAACTGCTCAGCTTACGTTTATCGCCGCAAAAAAGACCAAATTTTCCATTGTAAATATTCAGCACATATATCTTGGGGTTATGCAGATGGTTTTCAATGGAATCGCTGATAAATTCGAACTTACATTGTTTCCAGTATTTGGTCAGTGCAATTCGAACAGATCGTTTGTCTTTCGGCATTGCCGCGACCAAAAGCGTACCCTCTTTCAGGCCTTTCATTTCATGACTCTTGCATCCCTTTTGCACGATCTGGGCCTTCACAACCCCTGTTGACCATAGGACTAAAATGAATAAGAAAGGGATTCTCCTCATAAATACAAACAGTACTTTACTTTGTAGGGCAATTTACTCATTTTCGATAAATTGTCCAGGCATGACAAAGTGCTTCATAATGTGATAATATATACTAAATTTACCTGGAGTAATATTATCTAACCCTTTAATAGAAAAACAGAAACAAACTATGAAAAACATCACCGGTTTCGTAACAGCTATGTTCATTTGTCTGGGAGTTTCTTTTGCAGGGACTGACAATGACGCATCTGGATTAAGAAACACCAATAGCAATAATCTTCCATTGATCCTGAAAAAAAGCAAAAAAGGCAAAGGAGGAGATGATATCAAAGGAAAGATTATACTCACTGCAGGAGTAGGCTTCAATACCACTGCAGCCGCAACGGAGGTACGTTATGCTGCAAGTTCATTTTATTCAACCAATCAGATCGGAAGCTTTTCGACGACCGGCAGTTCCAGCATTCCCCTGATCAATGTCATGGTCGATTACGGCATCGGGAAAAAGATTACGCTCGGTCTTGGATTCGGTTACCAAACGATGAAGATCAACTGGACTGACGGGGTCTTTAATTATGTAGACAGCTGGTCACGCATTGCCATTGCTCTTCGTGGTGATTATCGCATCCTTGCGAGAGAAAATATTGGAATGTATACTGGTCTTCGGGTGGGGTACAATATCTATTCCATGACAAGTACTTATACACAGATTGATCCGAAATACCCAACCGAGCTGAATGTATCACCTACCGCAGTTGCAGTTCAGGCCCATTTTGGATTTAGCTATTATTTCAGCGGACTGGTAGGTGTCAATGCAGAAGTTGGTTTAGCTCTCGGCGGACCTTATTTTGCTGCTGTGGGAGTGACGGTTAAAATCTAAGCATTCCTGAACAATCAAAAAAAAGGCTATCTCCTAAGCGAGACAGCCTTTTTTTTCAATAATTCGTATCGCTTCAAAACTTACTGAACAGAAATCCGCTCCACAGCTTTTCCGTTAGCATTGCTCACTTCCAGGAGGTAAAATCCTTTAGCCAGTTGGGAGATATTCATATCCCAGGTGTTCTGGCCCAAGGTTGTGTTTCGTTCTTCCTGCACCATAATTCTTCCGGTCAGATCGCGGATCAAGATCAATGAATTTTCTGCTGCTTTTTCGGCTTGGAGAGAAACCGTAAACATTCCGTTGCCTGGGTTCGGGAAAACTTTGAAATCGCTGAAATTATTGATCTCAGCAACATCAGCCTGAAGCGAAATAATGTCGGCAGCGAAACGGGGCTCTATCCAATTTGCGTATTCAAAATGGATCACCCCAGTAATGGTATATTTGGCTCCGACTACATAATTGTAAGTGTAAATGACATTGTCAACCGTGTCAATCCCACCAGAAGCATCTGTATATACATACCATGCCTGAGCAGTGTTGTATCTGGTGATGGTTCCTGAGTTGACGGTGACCAACATACCCTGATACTTTCTTAACTGAATAGAGTCCAGCAATACAGGGGTAGCTGCAGGAACTGGATTTCCGCTCGAAACGATAGTGAAATTTGTTATCGTTGCCATTTCCGTTTCCTGATAGTATTCCGTAACCTGGCCACTGAAGGTGATGCTGTCACCAACTGCAGGAGAATGTGCTGCATCATAGACATTGATTGCAGCCCAGGCATGTGCATTCGTGGTTTGTACATAGTAACCGTATCCGTATTTGGCAGTGACAATTCCACCGGTACTGACCGTCTGCGTATTATATGGGGAGTTTGCCGGTCCTATTGTACCAGTATATTGGATCGAATACAGCGTATGAAAAGCAGGCACTTGTGCCTGAATCTTATTCATAAACAAACAAACTGTCAAAATAAGAAGGGGTAATTTGTTTTTCATTGGGTTTTGTTGATTTGGTTTTATTCATTCCAGAAGATAACTCTACCGGTCAGGAATAATATGATTTTAAAAATGGCTGATTTGAAGCGCAATTTGAAGATAAAATACCGAAATTCAATCGTTTTCTGTGTTTTATTTGTGTTAAAAGAGGAAAGTGCCAGAACAAGTGTAAACCGCTGCAACTATATAATTGTCAAAAGATATCCTGCGAGTGATCCACCCAAAACTACCCAGGCACTATTTATTTTCTTGACACTAAAGATCAATACCATACTGCCGACAGCAATAAGGATTGTGCGCCAGTCGGTTATTGAGCCCTTTCCCATTTCGTAACAGACGGCTGCGATTATTGCTATCGAAGCAATGTTTACTGCGTCCAGAAAAACAGAAAAAAGGACCGACCCTCTCATCTTTTTGACTAGAGGGTTTAGCAAGGCGACAAATACAAAGGATGGCAGAAAAATCCCAACCGTTGAAACCACAGCTCCTGCGAAGCCGTTTATCTGATAGCCAATAAATGTGACGGAAGAAAATACAGGACCAGGAGTAAATTGTCCGACTGCTATCGCGTCAACGAGTTGGTGTCGCGATAAAAGCCCCGTTGAAACCAGTTCTGTATCTAGAAATGCGAAGAGCACATAGCCACTCCCATATAAAATTGCCCCAACTTTAAGACAGATGAGAAATAAATTTGTGTTGGTCATCGTCGCCAATGAGGTGTTTGTGATCTGAAGCAGGGAGAACGGGAAGATGGTGTTTGTGCTAGAGTTACTTTTCTGGTTTCTGAAGGCTGTCAGTAACATTGCAAATAAACCCGCGCCAAATAATACATAGATCTCATTAAAATGTAGCAGGGATAACGCCAAAGTGACCATTCCGATAATGCCGAGCTCCATTGTTTTCAATGACTTTTTTGCAAGCGGGAAGCTAGCCGTGAGAACCACTGCAATCACAGCAGGTGTTATTCCATAAATAAATGGCTGTATTTGGGGCAATTGCCCATAGGTCCTATAAAGCCATGCAAAAAATCCGGTAATCAGAACGGCGGGAAGGATGAAACATAATCCGGCTATGATCAAACCTCTGAAGCCCGCTCTTTCATGTCCGATGTGAATGGCCATTTCCGTACTGTTGGGGCCAGGGATTAAGTTTGTCGCCCCAATCAGGTCGATAAAATATTCCTCACTCATCCATTTTCGCTTATGCACCACTTCCTCCCGCATCATGGCAATGTGCACGGCTGGACCACCGAAGGAAGTGAATCCTAATTTTAAAAACAGACCCGCTACTTCCTTTAAATTGCTTTTGCTTTCCACTGTTAGTAGAATGAATAGGAATTGAGCCTCTAATTTAGAGCTTTTCGGTGGAGGTCATAGATCGAACTTTCTGGATTAGTGGAGATCGTGCATGAATATGCCAGGAAACTGCCTGAAGCTTGGGTAGACAGCCTTTATACAAGCAACCAGAAAACACATACTTTTATTACCTTTAATGACTCGCAGCTCCCATGTTCAATTCTATTCTGAAAATGATGAACCCTATATTTAAAACCATTTCCACATCTCTGTTTCTCCCACTCTTTCCGTTTCTCTTTCTCTTTCCCCTCTCCTCCTCCGCCCAGGAGTACCCCACCAAACATTTCCCAAAATACGGAGCGATAGTGAGTAAGTTTTATTCGGGATATGTCTGGTCTTTGGATTACCCCCGGGAAGATCCTTCTTTCGAAAAACGAAAAGAAGGCTGGTACGTGAGCTTCTACCAAAACAATAAGTTCGGAGAAATACCTGTAAAAACGGGCCTATTCTGGTCGGCCAAAACAAGAAATTATGTGGATCCTGGTTTCAAACACCGGCAGGAAGGCGACTCTTTGCTTCCCGTACCGGCTGCATTCAAGGATATCTGGTCTGTGAGAATCTTCAATGAATTTCCTTACCAGGGATATATGGGGTGGGACAAAGATGTAATTCAGGAACTGGACGCCCGCACGGATTTAAACGACACCCTCTACTTTGCCTTAGCCAAGGCCTGGTCTAACCGCTCAACCAACTTGATGGAAGATCAGACGGTCTTTCCCGATCCTAAAGAACGCTTTACTCTTCCCGAGCATCGGGGAGGTATGTCTGCCGAACAGCTGGAGAAATACCTCACCTACCACCACCGCGCCATTGCCTGTTTTGAAAAAGTGAAGGAGCTGAACCCCCGGTTTGAAACCATGATAGGAAACATTGGAGTGAAGGTTGATAACGAATACATGAGCTGTTTCCTTGAATTACTGATTGAACAGGGAGAAAAGGAAGCACTGAAGGAAATTCCCGAAAAAAGATTGTATGACGAGCTCTACGACTCCTATGCCCGCAACCAGCTCAGCACCTGTGCAAAAAACGGAATCCTCCTGACTAATGGAGACAACGACACTTATCCCTTGCTTTACGCTCAGGTCGCTTCCGGCTTCCGAAGGGATGTGAGGGTGGCGAATACCAGTCTCCTGAAACTACCCAGGTATATCAACCTCCTGAGAGACTCTGTTTTAAAATCTCCCCCTGTTGAACTTTCCCTGAACCAGAACGACTACCGCGACGGGGTAAGGGATTTCCTGATAGTGAAGGAAGAGAACCAGAACATGGAGCTTTCTCAGGTCTTGAAGTTGGTGACGGATACGGCCAACACAGTGAAATCGGCGGAAGGGTATACCTCCTACTATCTACCCTCTGCACGAATAATGATCCCCACCGATCCCCATCGTCAAGATTTTATTATCATCAAAAGGTCCTATTTGTATAAAAGCGATCTGATCGTGCTGGATATGCTGTCTCATAGTCAGAAACGTCCTTTGTATTTTATAACTACCCTGGCTCCAGAGACATTTAGTGAGTACAATACCTTACTCACCGATGAAGGTCTAGCCTATCATGTAAAGTACAATCCTTCTTCCACCAGAGAGGTCATTGGAACAGATCGAGCCGGCACGTATAACAATTTCATCAATAAATTTGAATGGAAGGGGCTGGACAAAAAGCTCCCGGCCGGAGCTGATCTGATCGCCAGCAATTTCCGTTTTGCTTTTATCCGTCTTGCCCGAAGCCTCTTAAGCACAGGCGAGACCGATTCAGCCACAGTTGTTTTCAACAAGGCCCTGCAGCTCTTTCCCGATGAAACCCTGGCCTACGATGCAGGCATGTACTACTATACAGAATTTGCCTACATGACCAACAAGCCCCAGTTGGGTCTTGTCATCGCACGCAAAACCCTCCCGAATATTACCACCCCCTCCGAAAGGAAATGGTACCTGGATTCCCTCACCTGGTTAGCGGAGACGAATAAGAATGAGGAGTTGAAGGCGTTTGTGAAAGGGGCGTCGAAGGGGAGGTGATAGCACTGCGAAAGGGGTAATTGGGAAACAAAAAAAGCCCCTGTTTATCAGGTGCTTTTTGTAATTGGAGAATATCGGATCCTGATGGATGTCGGAACCAGCTGAGTTAATCCCCCTGTTTACTTTTAATAAGCCATTCTATATATTTCCGGCTCTTTTTTCGCTTGATTTCGTTCTTTCTTTTAATTGCTTCTGATCGGGAGGACAACTCTTAATAGTAAATCAGTTTCCAATCATTGGCAATGGAGGTATATGGCGAAATGTGAGACAAATGTGATTTTATTCGGTCTTCAAGATTGCTTGTTTGGCCGACATAGTATTTATCCTTGTCCGCGGAATAAATAATATAAACGAAGAACTTATCCATAAAAAAACCCGTCAGCCTCTGGCTAACGGGTAGTGGAGAATACCGGAGTCGAACCGGTGACCTCTTGCATGCCATGCAAACGCTCTAGCCAGCTGAGCTAATCCCCCTACTCTCATTTTTATTAGGAACGACTGCAAAAGTATCAAATTACTCCATTTTCCCAAAATAAATGCTGTTTTCTGCCCCTATGGAGGATAAAGCCCCCTTTCAACACCTATATGATCGCTGATTATCATTTGAGACTGAGTTCACATGGATAAGTCTTAGTATTCTATCTTGTTCAGATGAAAGAGATGTAAGATATGCTACACATATGTCAGACGATTATCTGCTTCAACCGCTTTATACTTCATTGTAGATGAAATTGCAATGATTTACAGGCTTTCTTAAGTCTAGCATATTTCTTCATTCCTCTTTCAATATAGATTAACGTATGTAAGATTAATGCCCATTTTGTATGTTTCCAAGCGCTGACAAAGGAGACTTCAAGTTGTAAAATCATTATCTTTGAATGAATCGGTAGTATGGGTCAGAAATTCGTATACAAACCGCTAAATCCAAGTCAATCACTCAATTTTTGATTGTTTTTCATCGGTTAAAATGCGTTTAGGGCATTTAGAAATTGTGTTATGGATATGCTTGAGTTAAGACCGCATTTACTTTACGTTGATGATGATCAAAGACAGTTGACGGCTTTTAAGGCAGCCTTCAGACGGGAGTATGAAGTAGCAACGGCTCAGTCGGCTACAGAAGGCTTGGCGGTTCTCAGATCTCAGCCTGTAGATATAATCCTGACTGATCAACGTATGCCGGAAAGATCGGGGATCGATTTTCTGCAATCCATCGCCACGGAGTTTCCCGACCTCATCAAAATCCTCGTTACGGGTTATACAGACTTTCAAGATGCCATTGATGCCATAAACAAAGGGAAGGTTTATTGTTTTCTAACTAAGCCCTGGGACGAGCAGGAACTAAAAGTGATCATCAAAAATGCGTATGAAATTTGCCTGACCCGGAAATTGCTGAAAGATAAAAATGAACTGCTGGAAAAAACAAACAGAGAACTCGAGAGATTTGTATACAGTGCTTCCCATGATTTGCGTTCACCGTTGATGTCTATCAAAGGAATTATCAATTATGCCAAGATGCAAGGTGACTTTGCCGGCCAGGGATATCTTCCGATGATCGAGGAGAGCATCGACCGCCTTGATGTTTTTGTAGGAAACATCGCTCATTACTATCAGAATGCCAAACACGAAATAGAGTCTGAAAATCTTGAACTTGAAAAATTAATTCCCGAAATCTGGGACAGTTTTAATTATCTGAAAGAAAAAGAAAAAATACAATTTACTTGTCAGATAGACCAAAAAGCTCCCTTTAAGTCGGATAATTTTCGCGTAAGAGTTATCCTCAACAACCTTATTCACAATGCAATAAAGTACCAGAAAAAGAGCGAAGCCAACCCATATGTTTCAGTTCATGTAAAAGTAAATCCTGAGCTGGCAACCTTTTCAGTGAAGGATGGAGGCATTGGAATTGATCCAGAACATTTAGAAAAGATTTTCAATATGTTCTACAGAGCCACGGCTCAACAGTCGGGCTCTGGTCTGGGACTGTATATTGCGAAAGAGGCTCTTGAAAAAATTGGAGGAGGCATTGAGGTGGATTCCGTTCCAGGCAAGGGAACCACCTTCCATTTCAAAATCCCAAACGAATCATAACAATACCCCCTTCTGGATCGTCAGGAAGGATGTTTTTCTCAACGGAAGGATAATAACAAAGCGAGATGATGAAAGATGAAAGGTTAGAAAAGCAGTCTCTGTATGATTTACTTCGGAAACAAGAAAAGGAGACACCGGTTTATCATCCTGTTTTCTACAGGCTCCATAATCTGGCTGACAAAAACAAGCTGGAAGCACTCCTCCTGAGTTCTCCATCAGTTACTATCCATGATGAACTAATAAGTCAGCTCCAGGAATTAATCAAAACAAAAAAACCCAAAGTCCGGCTTTCTGCAACAGAGCTCCAAGAAGGTATTACCGCACATCTGGGAAGTATCCCTCCAGAAGAATATGGAGTCTGGGTCTATTATCCCTGGTCGCATAAGCTCGTTCATTTGCTTGATGAGGACGAATTCATTGAAGTGAGGACCAACAGGAATCAATATAAAATTACCGTTGCAGAAAGAGATCGGCTTGGAAAGCTTAAAATTGGTGTCGTGGGCTTGTCTGTTGGACGAACAATCGCCCTCACACTTGCCATGGAAAGGGGATTTGGAGAAATCAGGCTGGCTGATTTCGATTTACTTGAATTAACCAATCTTAATCGGATTCAAGCCGGGGTCTATCAGCTTGGACTTTACAAAGCTATTTCGGCTGCCCGGGAGATTGCTGAAATAGACCCGTTTCTGAAATGTGTGTGTTTTACAGACGGGCTGACTGAAGAAAATATGGAGCGTTTCTTTATGGAAGGAGGAAAGCTTAACATACTCGTGGAAGAATGCGATGGTTTGGATATTAAAATCCGTTGCCGCCAAATGGCCAAGGTCTTGCAAATACCTGTGGTTATGCAGTTAAACGACCGGGGAATGCTTGATGTAGAGCGGTTCGATCTTGAACCTGATCGAGCCCTCCTCCACGGATTAATCGATCACCTGGATGTATCCCGGATCAAAGATCTCACCAACGAACAAAAAATCCCGTACCTCCTTCCGATGATAGGTACAGAAACAATTTCTTCAAAACTCAAAGCGTCGATGATTGAAGTCGGCCAAAGCATCAGCAGCTGGCCCCAACTGGCTTCTTCTGTCGTGTTGGGCGGGGCTTTGACTGCCGACGTTTGCCGCAGAATTGCTTTAGACCAGTACCATGAATCGGGAAGATACTTTGTGGATTTTGAAGACCTTGTTGGCGATAAAAACAATGCTTCATTGCAAGGTCCTGTTTCTGCAGATGCAGAAAAGGAGTTAACGGAATTGGAGATGCAGGAGATGATAAACCGCTCCGGGGTTCAACCCGATAAGGATCAACTGGGCTTAACCAGCGAGCAAATTATTGATTTGGTAAACTCTGCAATAGCAGCTCCATCAGGAGGAAATGCCCAGCCCTGGAAATGGTTTGTCTCTGGAAAAAATCTCTTCCTGTTTCATGATCGTATTCGTTCTGTATCCCTACTCGACTTTGCTGACACGGCCTCCCACATCGGCCTCGGGGCTGCAACCGAAAACCTGATACTGAAAGTTCACTCCATGAATATGGAAGTCTCTTTAAAACATTTCCTTCCGGGTAAAGATAAACTTGTTGCAATGTTTCGTTTTTATTCAAAGGATAAGATTCCTCTAGATTTGCCGATCGAACCGCATGCTGTCGATGATCTTGCAAGTGTGATCTTTCTCAGAAGCACAAATCGTAAGATCGGGACCCGGAAACCGGTTGATGAACAAATACTGGAGGAAATAAGCGCAGCCGTCAGAACTATTCCAGGTGCGGAATTACACTTTCTTCAAAAGCCAGCGGATCTGGAAAGATGTGGTGAAATCATTGCAAGTGTTGAACGGATCCGACTCCTGCATGAAGTAGGACACAGTAATTTTGTTAACGAAATCCGATGGACCCGGGAAGAGGCTGAAAGTACCAGAGATGGTGTGGATTTAGAGACGGTAGACCTGACACCTTCTGAACATATCGGATTTCTAATGGCAAGACATAACGATGTTATTAAACATCTGAATAACTGGAATGGGGGAAAGGCATTTGAAAATCTCGCACGTAAAAGCGTGGCGGCGGCTTCTTGTCTCGGCCTGGTAACTATGCCATCTTATGGACCCGAGTTTTTCTTTCAGGGAGGACGGGCTGTTCAGCGGGCATGGCTTACTGCTAACAAAAGACAACTTTCATTTCAGCCCGTTTCGCCTTGCACTTTCTTTTTTTCGCGGCTCATTCATGGTAAAGGTGCCGGTTTGAATCCCGAGACTCAAATGGAATTAAAAAAACTGAGATCTTCATTTGAATCGTTATTTCCACTGCCGGCGGCCGCCGGAGAAATTTTTCTTTTCCGTCTTTCTCTTGCAGATCAAATGGAGGTTAAATCTTTAAGACGGCTTCTTGAAGATGTTTTGGTAATTAAATGATCTGTATGATTATTATTCGGGTGTTCTATCCTTTGTTTGAGCCTGAAACAGCTCTGAAGTACCTGGAAGGGCACAGAAGAGTGCTGAATGATTATGGCATCGAGAATATTACAACAAATAATGAAGACTGGATTACCAACCCCGGGGTATTCGGGGTGGTGGCCATGACAGAGGAAGGAGAAATGCTTGGGGGGGTGAGAGCACATATTGCTGACAGGGTAACACCACTTCCGCTGGAGGAAGCGATCGGGAAAATGGATTCCAAAATTTATGCACAGGTGGATCATTTCTGCTTAAATGGAGGAACAGGAGAACTCTGTGGTCTATGGAATTCAAAGACAGTGGCTGGACAGGGAATTAGTACGCTGCTGACCCGTGCCGGGGTATCTATTATTAATCAGCTTCACTTTAAAACGCTGCTAGGAATCTGCGCCGATTATACTCTTGCCATGTTTACCAGGATTGGTTTTGTTGTAGATAGGACGCTGGGTGACGGTGGTAATTTCGTTTATCCCACACCTGAATACTTGGCCAAAGTACTTGGGATTCTGAATGTCGAAACTTTGGAAACAAGTGCTCCGTACGACAAAGAACGGATGTTAAACCTGCGGGAAAACCCTAATCAGATAAGGACTGAAGAAAACCCCAAAGGAAATCTGGTCGTAAAATACGAACTTACCATACCTTCGGATATTTTAAAGAATTCAATTACAGAATAACCAATATCATTCCTACTAAAGGAAAACCTTATGAGATTCTGGACCACACTGCTGCTTCTTACCGCCCCCCTGCTCTTAGCGGGAGCATCTGATACGCTTATCTTTTCAGACGCGGGAAGTCGTATGGATATTGGAAAATATATAAGCATCCTGGAAGACAAGCAAGACAACCTGACTCCGCAGGAGGTAATGCATTCCACAAAATTTAAAGAAAACGATAAGATTGTTCCCAACCTGGGGTTTTCATCCTCCTCCTTCTGGCTGAAGATAAATGTTAAAAATGCCAGCAATGCTGATCACTTGCTTCTTATGCTCGAACAGCCCATAATGGACGAAGCGTCTATCTATTCCTTTCTTCAGGATGGCGGAATAAAAACCGAAAAAATGGGGGAATTTCAGGAGTTCCCGAAAAGAAAGTACCAGGTAGCCGATTATTTATTCCGCCTGGATCTGGGTCCTGGATTAGAACGAACTTATTTCCTCAAAATAAAAAGCACGGAACAGATACAGGTGCCTTTGGTGCTTGGAAGTGAATCATCCATCTTCCAATATCTCTCCGGAAAATATATTCTTTCTGGCCTTTATTTCGGTATTATGCTGGTTATGTTTCTCTATAATTTATTTATTTATTTTTCAGTAAAAGACAAAAGCTACCTCTACTATGTAGTCTATATCATACTTATTTTGTTGACTCAAACCAGCTTACAGGGATTTACTTTCCAATTTCTCTGGCCCGGTTCATCCTGGATGGCCATACACAATGGATTTTTACTCCCTTCCATGGTAGGTATCGCCAGCCTTGCATTTCAGAGAGTGTTTTTACAAACCAAGGATCTCGCCCCTCCCCAGCTCTTTAAATTCATTTACCTATTTTATATGATGTATGCGGTGAGCATGGCTTTGGCCGTTTGTGATATCTATGCTCCGAGCTATGCGCTAATGGAAATCACCGCCATGCTTGTTTCGGTATATATGCTTTATGTTGGTTACGTGATCTTAAAAAAAGGATACCGCCCTGCTAAATTCTTTCTTATTGCCTGGAGTGTTTTCCTGGTTGGGGTATGTCTTTATATTCTTAAAGATTTTGACATTCTGCCGTTCAACAATTTCACCCGTTATAGCATGCAAACAGGATCCGCTTTCGAAGTTATTCTGATTTCTTTCGGTTTGGCTGATCGCATCAATATTCTGAAAAAAGAAAAAGAATCGTCCCAGGCTGAAGCTCTGTCAGCCATGAAAGAAAACGAACGAATCATTAAAGAGCAAAATGTCATTCTTGAATTCAAGGTAAAGGAACGAACCACTGAACTTCAGGTGGCCAACACGGAACTAAATACCACAAATACTAACCTCAAAGAAGCTCAGAGCCAGCTGGTAGAATCAGAAAAAATGGCCTCCCTTGGCCAGTTGACTGCCGGTATCGCTCATGAAATAAACAATCCAATCAATTTCGTAAAATCAAACATAAAATCCCTCAAGCGTACTATGGACGAGGTGAAGCTTGTTCTTGATAAATACGGTGAAATAAATCCTGGTGTCGTTCCTGACGAAAAACTGAAAGAAATACAGACCCTGGCAAAAAAACTTGACCTCGAATATTCTCTCCGGGAAATTAATGAATTAGTAAAAGGGATAGACGATGGGGCATCAAGAACTGCTGAAATAGTGAAAGGCCTTCGAAATTTTTCTCGTTTAGGAGAAGATGACCTAAAGTATTGTGACCTTTATGACGGACTTGATTCAACATTGATCCTGCTGAATACCCAACTTAAGGGCAGAATAAAAATCATAAAGAATTATGCTCCTATTCCATTGGTGGAGTGTTTTCCAGGTAAAGTCAATCAGGTATTCATGAACGTCCTCAATAATGCCATTCAGGCTATTGAAGCGAACGGTGAGGAAGGCGTTATAACTATTACCTCAACGGAGAGTGAGAAATTGGTTTGTATTACTATTTGCGATAATGGAATTGGCATTCCGAATACATTTATAGGGAAAATATTCGACCCTTTTTTTACTACTAAATCTGTTGGCCAGGGAATGGGGCTTGGTCTGTCTATTGCATATAACATCATCGAACAACATCACGGCAAAATTTCTGTTGAATCGGACCTTGGTAAAGGTACCTGTTTCAATATCTGCCTTCCTAAAACAGTACACCCTCTATAATTTCAGCTCATGGAAAAAGAAAAGATCAGGATTCTGTATGTTGATGATGAAATCAACAATCTTCTTGCATTTAAAGCAATGTTCCGGCGGGACTTCGAAGTACACACTGCCATTTCCCCGGCTGAAGGATGGAATCTCTTGAAAGAACACACCTTTCACCTGATCCTTACTGACCAGCGAATGCCTGAAACTACCGGTGTAGAGTTTCTCGAATCCATTATTCCGGAATATCCTGATCCTATGCGGATGCTCATTACGGGTTATTCAGATATACAGGCTGTGATTAATGCTATTAATATGGGACAGGTGTTCCGGTATATTACCAAACCCTGGGAGGAACAGGAATTAAAAATGGCCTTTGAACATGCTTATGAGATTTATTCCTTACGCGCCACCAATAAAGCTCTGACAGAGAAACTTCTTCTCGCGAATGAACAACTTGATTTTATGCTGAGGCAGAAACTGCTTTCCTGAAACAACTACTGTTTTGAAAAGGGGAAACTCCGCTCAATCCTTGCTCTGATCATAAACGCCACTATGCCCGCACAGATAGCACCGATTGCTCCAAGAATATAGTTTTGTCCACTGGAGAGAAATACGAACAGCCATATTCCAATACTTATTACCGCCGGGATTGGGAAAAACCACATCTTGAATGGAAAATGGGCCTGTTTGTGCTTATGCCTGTATGCAATAAGACCAGCGCCCTGACCAATGAATTGAACCAGAATTCTAAGTACAATGATAGAAGTGATCACTTCTCCTAGTTTTCCGAACATGCTGAAGAGGAAAGCTGTTGCACAAAGTATAAGAAGAGAAACGTGAGGAAAGTTTTTGCTGGGATGAGTTCTTGCAAAAATTCGGAAATAATCGCCATTCAGGGCAGCAGCGTATGGCACTCTGGAATAGCCCAGTGTAGCTGAAAATAAAGAAGAGAGAGCAACGAACAGTATGAGTATGGTAGCGGTAGCCGCTGCACCATTTCCATAGATCCGTTCAAAGAAAGTACTTATGATGAATGAAGAGTTCTTTGCTTCCTGCCAGGGAACCACGCCCAGAACGCTGATTTGCATCAGCAGGTATAAGACACTGATGCCGGTGATGGAAATAAAAATGCTTCTTGGTATGTTTCTTTCTGGGTCACGGATCTCTCCACCAAGATGGCATACATTGTAATACCCAAGAAAAGAATAGATCGTCTTAATACTTGCCATACCAAGCCCTACAAAGAAAGCCGGTGTAAAATCAAAAGCATGATCCGGATAGGAGAAAGCAAGGCTGGAATGGAAATGGGTTAACCCGGCAAAAATTAGCCAAAGCAATGTTCCGGCAACCACTACCCACATCAATACCGAAATCCGCCCTATCTCCGTAATTTTTCTATACAGCAGGAAGGTAAGGAGGATGATAAGTCCGCCGGAAACAAATTTCTGTTGCAATGCTGAAAGTGGTATCAGATAATTGAGATACTGGGCAAAACCAATAGCTCCGGAAGCAATGACTAAGGGAGCCTGTATTGTTGTTTGCCAGATATAAAGGAAAGAGAACAGAGATCCCCATTTTTTTTCTCCGTAAAGTTTTTTTAGAAAAATATAACTGCCTCCTGCATGAGGCCAGGCTGCTCCGAGTTCAGCCCATATGAAACCATCGGCATATGCCAGTATTGCCCCCAGCACCCAGGCCAGAATACATTGTGGTCCGTTCATGGCTCCAATAACGAATGGAATGGTAATGAATGGACCTATCCCTACCATGTCAATCATGTTGAGCGCGCTGGCTTCCTTAAGCCCAAGTCCTCTAACCAAAGGCTTAGGCTCCTGCATTTTTTTTGGAAAATAAAACCAGGTCAACCGGCTTACCGTTTAACACACCCTGTTTGGGGAGTTGCCGTTCTTCTGCAAAACCTAGTTTTTCAAGGAGGTAAATTGCGCTCTCATTATCCGGCGCAAGAACAGATTCTATAGAGCGGAGATGAAGCCTGTTGAATCCAAAGGAGATTATGGCTAAGGTGCCTTCCATGGCGTAATATTTACCCCAATGGACCACGGCCATTTCTCCTGCCAGCTCTGCCTTTCTTTGTTCGTAATCAAGATTACTGAATCCACAGGTGCCGATAATTCCATCTTGTTCGCTTCCTTTGAGCCTTGCCACCCATCCAATAGACTTTCCCTGCTGAAAACTTTCAATCGATTCTTTAATAATATCAAGTGCCTCTTCGGGCTTCCTCAACATATTTCGACCTATGTATTGTCCAACTTTTTCATCTGAGCGCATCTGAAAGACTGAATCAACATCTTTTATTTCAATAGGTCTGAGGATGAGACGACGGGTTTCAATGGTCGGGTTTTCCTTTAATACTTTCCTGACCTCTTCTTCATAATTCATAGGCTCACACAGTTTCCCTAAAAATACCCATTTTATACGAAACTTTCAAAGACTCCGGCGTCATCAGGAAGGAGATCGTGAACAGCAGAAGGGGAACAATCATTAAGGTCTTACGCCCATCACGAGGATGTCATCCACCTGTTCACAGGAACCTTTCCAGGCACGGAAAACTCTTTCAATTTCGTTCCGCTGTTCCTTCATCGGGTAATCTTTTATGGACAACAGCAATTCCTTAAGCTGCCGGTATTTGAATTTTTTTCTTTGGGGACCACCGAATTGATCGGTATAGCCGTCAGTAAAAAGGTATAAAGTGTCCTGCGGTTTCAGCCAAACAACATGATCTGTGAACTGTTTATCCCCCATATCATACCCTCCAATAGATAGTTTATCGGGTTTAATTTCCATTACCTCTCCATCTCTAATTATAACCAGTGGACGATGAGCTCCGGCATAAAGAAGACGTTTTGTTTTTAGATTAATTGAACAAAGCGCAATATCCATTCCATCATTCGCTTCCTTGTCAGTACTCTTTTTCAAAAGCATGCCTAATTTATTATCAAGGAGGTTGAGGGCCTGAGCAGGGCTGCTCACATGTTCATCCCGGATAACCTGATTCATAAGATCGTTACAGATAGCAGACATAAACGCTCCTGGGACTCCATGGCCTGTACAATCTGCTGCAGCAAAGATTACAAAATCATCAAATTGTGTATACCAGTAAAAATCTCCGCTTACAATGTCTTTAGGTCGGAAATAAATAAAGCTATCTGGCAGACTTCTCAGTATCTCAGCACTACTTGGGAGCAAAGCCTGCTGAATCTTTTTCGCATATCGGATACTGTCTGTAATGTTTTTGTTTTTTTCTTCGATAATCTCCTTTTGCTTCATCACTTCAGCGGTCCGTACCAATACTTTTTCTTCAAGATTTTCATAGAGACTGGCGTTCTCCAGTGCAATGGCTGTATAAGAAGCAAGGGTCTTCAAAATTACCAGGTGATAGGGAACGTAAGCGTTTTTCCGAAAGCTCTGTACCGTGATTACACCAATAACCCTGTCTCCTATCATCATTGGATAAATGATCAATGAGTGTGGCATCTCGCCGGAAACAACTCTGATCTGATTAGTGTACCTTTTATATTCTTTTAGGTTATCATTGATAAATACCTCTTTTTTATTCGTAATGCACCACACAGAATAATTGTCCTTATCCGCCATGGATACTGTTTCAGAAGGAAACCGTTGCATATTCTCCATTTCGAATTTATATTCTACGGTTTGCTCCTCTTCGTGGTATATCCTAACTCCAAAGATGGCGGCATCCATGAGTAGGTTCACATTTTCATGCAGCTTTGCAAAGAGTGTTTCAAAATTAAGCGTGGATGTTAGCTCTTGCCCTATTTCACTCAAGAGGCGGGTATTTGCATAGCTTCTCTCAATTTCTTCTTTTTGAACAACAACCTCCCGTGTCCTCTCCTCAACCGTTTCTTCCATCTGTTCATAAAGCCTCGCATTCTCGAGTGCGATCGCGGCATAGACCGCCAGGTTCCTCAGAATATCAAGGTGGTAATGCGTGTACGCGTTTTTTGAAAAACTCTGGACAGTAATTACGCCTAATTTCTTTCTCTTGGCTGTTAGAGGAAGGTATATCAATGATTCTGTGATCTTCCCGGCTACCGGGCCGAGCACCACCTGCACATAATTTCCGATTTCTTTGCGAAGGTCATTTATAAAAACTTCTTTCTGGTTCTGAAAGCACCATGAACCCAAGCGGTTCATATCAGATGCATCGAACCTGGCATCTCTTAATTTGATTTCTCCTTCAATGTGTACTGGAAATACTATTTCGTTTTCTTTTTCATAATACAAGCCTATTCCAAATCCAGATGCATCCATAAGACGGTTCAAACTTGAATGAACCGTATCCAGGATAACTTCAATAGAAAGACTGCTGATAATGTTTTGTCCAATTACACTCAGCAGCGTAAGATCTTTAAAGTACGTTTCAAGTTCTTCGTTTTTTGCTGCGAGCAATGCCCTTTCGCTTTCATTCTGTTCCATCCGGTGCTGTAATTCCACACTTCTGCTCCGAAGCATGGCCTTTTCAGACTTGGCATCTTCTTTGACCTTCTGGTAAATCTTAAAATACTTTAGGGCTTGTTTGCTATCGCCCAGTTCTTCCATCATGGAAGCAAGTTCCTCACTCGATTTGTAGATCCCGTCTTTATGGTTGATTTCCTGTGCCAGCTTCAATGCTCGTTGGAGGTAATCCCGGGCCACTTCCTGATCTCCGGTTTTCCGGAAGAGCTTTCCAATATTTGTATAGGTGTTTACCTCACCAAACTTAAAGGCAAGCTTTTCGCTAATCGCCAGGCTTCGGTTATAATACTCCAAAGATTTTTCCTGTACCCCCATCATGAAATAGGTATTCCCTATTCCATCCAAGGCGAACGCCTCTGTCTGAGGCGATTCAGAAGACTCTCTGGTTAAATCCAGACAAATGAAATAGTTCTCCAGCGCGCGAGCATAATCTTTAAGATTACAATAGGTCTCACCCAATCCATCGAGTACTTTAATGAGGATGCCCACTTCCTTTTCCTCTTCGCAAATTTTTCGGCTCTCTTCAAGTACTTCCAAAGCTTTCAGGTTTTCGCCCTGAGTATAAAACGTTGCACCGAGTCCATTTAAGGCATCTGCCATTCCGATCCGGCTCCCTGCTTCTTTGTTTACTTTATAACATTGCTGATAATATCTATCGGCGTTTGGGTAATCGGCAAGATAGAAAAAGTTGGTGCCTATATTATAGAGGACCTGCGCTTCATTAAGCTTATCACCGAGTTCCTTGAATAGAGTGATGGCTTCCAAAGAGGATGAAAGAGCTTCTTCATTCCTGGAGAGCCAGGTATAACAAGCTCCCAATGTTCTGAGTGCGAGAGCGCTGCCTCTTCTGTCTTCAAAAATTTCTGATCTTTTCTTTGCTTCCAGACTAAGCTCTACAGCTTGTTGTGGATCCCTCCGGTTCAAAGCCCAGGCACGATCGTTAAGCAACTCAATTTCGTTAGACTGTTCTATCAGAGTACTCATAGAGGGCCGGCCGGTATTGGGTTGTCCACGGAAGTATGGACTGAGTTGGTAATCACAAATTTACACCAGGGAACTGGATTGCCAAATAGTATGTGAAATTTGTAGATAAACTTATGTTTTAACGCAAAACAAGCCAGAACAACCCATGTTTTCGACAGGAATAGTTTAAAATATGACCAATGTCATGCAAAATCAGACCAATAAACAATCCGTTATGACAATTCCATGACAATTGAAACGCCATTCCTTTGCATTTTTGTGTCAGAAGAACAGGAGCCTTGAACCGAATCAAAATTATAGCCTTTACACACAAGAACATCGATCTTAAAGAGATCGGGCGTTTCCATCTGGAAGAGGATGCTATTCCAGTCCGCATGAATGCACTTAAGAATGCCTCAGGCGCGGAGGAGCTAATGTACATGAGTACCTGTAACCGTGTTGAGTTCTTAATTGTTACGGGAGAAGAAATCAACGAATCTTTTCTTGGGGATTTTTTCAGGGCATTCAACCCTGCCTGGAACACAACAGATGTGGCTTGGGCCGTTTCACATGCCTCCGTATTCGAAGGCAATGCTGCCATGAGACATCTTTTTAACGTGGCTTCATCACTCGACTCTCTTGTTGTTGGAGAACGTGAAATCATTACCCAGGTTAGAAATTCATACGACCATTGTTCAAGACTTGGTCTTACAGGAGATCTTATTCGTCTCATCGTCAAGAAAACCATTGAAGCAGCCAAAGAAGTTTATACGGAGACCCATATTGCGGAGAAACCTGTTTCTGTTGTTTCCCTGGCTTATCGCCGTTTACGTGAACTGAATGTAAAGCTTGATTCCAGCATTCTGATTATTGGTGCCGGGGTAACCAACAACAGCATGGCCAAATATTTACGTAAGCATGGATTTTCCAACTTTACTGTTTTTAACCGTACCCTTATCAAAGCTCAGCGCCTGGCTACCGAATTAAATGGAACAGCGCTTACACTATCAGAACTCGGAAATTATTCAAAAGGATTTGATGTGATTGTAACCTGCACCGGTGCATCAGAGATTGTGATTACAAAAGATATTTACAAAAGTCTTTGTGCCGAAGACAACACCCGGAAGGTTGTGATTGATCTGGCTGTTCCGAACGATCTGGATCCGGAAATTCTGGATAGCTATGACGTAAATCTTATTGCTGTAAACAACCTCCAGCAGGTTGCAAAAGAAAACCTTCTTGAAAGAGAAAAGGAACTGGATGCATGTATGGATATCCTAAACAAGAATGTCGAAGAGTTCAATACAATCCTTCGCGAACGTAAAGTGGAACTGGCCATGAGTGATGTTCCCCGCAAAGTCAAGGAAATAAGAGACAATGCCATAAATACTGTTTTCGCAAAAGACATTGCTACCCTCGATGTTGCGTCTAAGGAAGTACTTGAGAAAGTCATCGCTTACATGGAAAAGAAATACATCAGTGTTCCAATGAAGATGGCTAAAGAGATTTTGATTGACGAGATTCCAAAAGCATAATTTTTGTTACTCTGTATTCTTCATCTTCCGATGTACGCTTTCTATCTTTTCTCCTGTACCGATATTACGTACCATACCTCCGGAGAACTAAACGTGAAGCTCTATGCCCTCTAAAATAATCATCGGTTCTCGTGGAAGCGATCTTGCCCTTTGGCAAGCAACCTTTGTACAAACAACACTCGAAGCGTTTGGGCATGCATCGGAAATAAAAATTATTAAAACACAGGGCGACAAAATTCAGGATCTCAGCTTTGATAAACTCGAAGGAAAGGGCTTTTTTACAAAAGAAATTGAGGATGCTTTACTGAATAAGGAGATTGATCTTGCAGTTCATTCCCACAAAGACTTACCAACCACCTCTCCTCAGGGATTAATAATCGCCGCTGTTTCTGAAAGAGAAGACCCTTCTGAATTATTAATTATGCAGAAGGATGCGATTGATTCACGAAATAAATATTCCCTCAAACGCGGAGCTATCGTTGGTACTTCTTCTGCCAGACGAAAATCGCAGATTCTGGCCTTTCGGCATGATATTGAAATCCGTGAACTTCGCGGAAATGTACCAACACGTATACAGAAACTCCGGGATAAACTATATGACGCGATCTTGCTTGCTGCTGCAGGTGTGGAAAGATTACAGATTAATCTGGACGAGTTTCATGTAACAAAATTGGATCCCAAAGAATTTGTTCCGGCACCGGCACAAGGAGTGCTTGCTCTGCAAATCAGGGAAGCTGATACTGAACTCTTCACCAAGCTTCAGGTTATGAATCATCCTGATGTAGCACAGGCAATTGCTGTAGAGCGCAGGGTCCTGAATCAGCTTGACGGAGGCTGCCAACTCCCGCTTGGTGTTTACTGCGCCTCAGATGAGGATGATGACGGAAAGACTTTCTTCCGAAGCTGGACTTCCTTTGCGCTTGGATGGGACAAAACACCCAAGTGGGTTTATTACCAACATGAAGATCCAGGTCTGATTGCCGAACACATTCTCACAAAACTGAATAATACAAAGATTAAATCTGTTTTCATCTCCCGCGATTCCGGAAGGTTTGATCTCTTTTCAAAATCTCTGAAAGAAAACGGAGTAGAGGTAACCTCAAAAGCCCTCATAGATATCCGAACTCTGGAGGTAAAAGTAGTTCCTAATACCGACTGGGTTTTCTTTTCAAGTAAGAATGCTGTCAAACATTTCTTTAACCAGAAGCCGGAGATGGGTTCGCCAAAGTACGGTTGTGTAGGTAAATCAACAGCAGAGGCTTTGCGCCGCTTTGGAAAGAAGCCCGACTTCATTGGTTACTCAACGGATACACGAATGACAGGAAAACAGTTTGCAGCGACGGTTGGAAGTGGCACAGTACTCTTTCCGCAAGCCAAGGAAAGTATGCGGAGCATTCAACAGCAATTTACAAATCGGAACCAGGTAATAGATCTTTCTGTTTACGAAACAATCAAACACAACGAAACAGAAGTTCCCAAAACAGATGTTTTGGTGTTTACCAGCCCATCGAATGTGGAAGCTTTTTTTGAAAAAAACAGAATCTCCTCTGATCAAAAGGTAGTAGCCATGGGAGGAGCTACTGGTGCTATGCTAAAGCAGTTTGGTGTCCAGAGGTACGTTATGCCCCAGACCTTTGATGATATTGGTTTAGCTCAAGCTGTTTACGGAATTTAAAAAAATAAACAATCTTCATATCATGCTGACACATCGCCCTCGCAGACTTCGTAAGAATGCCATTATTAGGGAACTTACAGCCGAAACAAGGCTCTCAACAGATATGTTCATTTATCCCTATTTTGTAGTAAATGGCAAAGACATTACTCATCCCATTGCTCCGATGCCGGGTATCAATCACTTCTCTGTTGACAAGCTGATTAAAGATGTGGAAAAGGGGTTGAAGCTAGGGGTGAATAAAGTCCTGCTCTTTGGAGTAGGAGAAGAAAAAACAGAAGATGGCAGCTCTTCTGGAAATGAAGGAACAATAGTTGCCCGTGCAGTTAGAGAATTGAAGAAACAATTCGGCGACAACCTTTTCGTCATCACCGATGTTTGTGTTTGTGCTTACACGACCCATGGTCATTGCGGAGTATTGCATGATGATTATATAGATAACGACTCTTCGCTAGATGTCCTGGCGAAAATGGCCCTGGCTCACGCCCGAGCAGGAGCCGATATGGTAGCACCTTCAGATATGATGGACGGAAGGGTAGCTGCAATCCGTACACTGCTAGATAAAGAGGAATTTGAAAATACATCCATTATGTCTTATGCTATTAAATTTGCATCTGCCTACTATGGCCCCTTTCGCACCGCGGCCGATTCTGCACCACAACATGGAGACCGCAAATCATACCAGATGGATTACCGGAACAAACGCGAAGCCATGCGGGAAGCATTGTTGGATGAAGAGGAAGGTGCAGACATTCTGATGGTAAAGCCGGCCCTGGCCTATCTTGACGTCATTTCAAACTTGAGGCAACAAATAAAATTACCTGTTGCCTGTTATAATGTTTCCGGTGAATACTCCATGGTTAAAATCGCAGCACAGCATGGACTTATTGACGAGCAAAAGATTGTAATGGAAAACATGCATGCTTTTGCACGTGCAGGTGCAGATATTATTATTACCTATCATATTCGTGATATCCTGGAACAGGGATGGATGTGATCCGCCCTATTCTTGCTCGGGCAGGTAGACAAAAAATGAACACCCCTCACCTTTAACAGTCTCGAAGGTGATTCTTCCTCCAAAGGCTTCCAGGATATTCTTAACCATAGCAAGACCAAGGCCCATGCCACCGGTTTTAGTTGTGAAGTTCGGAACGAATATCTTATCCATTGCCTCCGCAGTGATACCGCTGCCATTATCTTTTATCTGGACGACCAGGAATGGTTTTTCTCTTTTCAGCGTAATTTGTATAAGCCCCTTTTTGTCTTCGGGAACAGCTTGAATTGCATTTTTTATCAGGTTGTTAAAGACCCGGATCAGTTGCTCCCTGTCAGCAAGAACGAAGTGCTTGTCTGTTTTATCACTTAAAAAAGTTATCTCCTGGCCTGGGGTCTCTTTAAATAACTCAATGGAGCTGAGAATAACATGAACAAGGTTTATTCGCTCACTGACTGCCCTGGGCATCTGTGCAAAACTAGAAAACTCACTAGCTATGGTGGAGAGGGTGTCAATTTGCCCGATTAGGTTTTCAGCAAGTTTCCGAACCCTGTTCTCCAGATCCGGTGATTTGTCATCAATAAGCCTTTGCAGGTGTTGAATACTCAATTTCATTGGCGTAAGCGGGTTCTTGATCTCATGTGCCACCTGCTTGGCCATCTCTCTCCAGGCACTTTCCCGTTCAGATTTTGCCAACAGCTCAGCACTTCGGGTCAGTTCAACAATCATCCGGTTATATTCACTGATTAGACTTCCGATTTCATCTTGCTGCGTCCATTCAATAAGCTCATTGGCTCCCCCCAGCTTCACCCTGCTCATCTTATCCTGAATAAGTTTCAGTGGTCGAGTAAGATAATTAGAGATCAGAATAGCGACGATAATAGAAAGTGCAAATAGCAGCACATAAATATTTATCAATGCCACAAGGAAGGTGGAAATTTCCTTTTCCAGTTCACTTTGCTTTGCAAAATATGGAAGATTTAAAAATGCTATTTCCTTACCACTCTTGTTTTTAAATGGAATATAAGCTGAGAGATAATTCAGGTTTCCAATATTTTCATCATGCACAAACTCTGACTTCTTTTTGACTGCCATCTGGAAATAAGCCTCCGGGTTCATCTTCTTCGACACTAGCCCTCCATCAAACACCTCTGGTCGGGAGGATACATAGAGATTGCCATTGACTCCATACAGGTTTATATCGGTGAAGAATATGTTTGAAAGCTTTTTCAGAATAAAAGAAGCGTAATCTTTGTAGTTTTTATCCAGGTCATCAACCTCAAATCTTGTATCTACCTCCACGAGCACGGACTGAAGCTTCTCCGTAATATTCTCTGTATTTTTTGCCTCATATTGCTGCCGAATATAAAAAACCGTTCCAAACCCAAACAATGTGAGAGAAGCCAAGACAATAAATACAAGGATGGACTGTATCCTTGCCTTGAAAGAAAAGCCGGTTATACTGAACTCCGAAAATAAAAGTTGATTGAAGAACAAAAGGAGGAGGAGAAGCAAACTATAAAAGGCAAACAGGTAAGAGAATGTCGTTATTTCGCCAAGAAGCCCGGCATCCTGCTTACTTATCAAAATCAGCGTATTCGCATCTGGTCGGTGGATGAGGTGATTATATCCATCCATCACGGTGAATGAAAAGAGCTCCGAAAAAGGAGCGTATACTGCTGCCACGACCGGATAATGATATTTGCCATACTGGTTGATCAGCTTTCCGTTCCTGTATTTAGCATAGGAATAGTTCGCGATCTGCTGCGTAATGCCCAGATCACGGTCGAGGAGGAGTTCAGGAAAGCCTATTTCTTCTGAAATGAATTTCGATTCAAGAGACAGGAGCAGATGGCCAGGAGTAGGATCATCTTCACTCCGTTTGATCGGCACCTTTGCGAGATAGCTTATTTTTCCGCTTAAGTTCTGAAGATAATAGAGATTGTTACTGAAGGTCTCTTGCCCCGATTTTGAAATCAGTTCATCAAAGTAGGATATATTATCCGGGCTTTGTTTACCAGGTTTTATCAGAGCATTGCAAGCACTATCAAAATAAGTGATGTTGATGTCGTATTTTTCCCAGTACCCGCTAAAATAGCGCTGTGTCAGACGCTTTTCAAAAACATCATAGGTTTTCGGAGAGCTCAGATAATGTAGAAGGATGGTGTCTTCCAGTATCTGCGGTTCTATTTCAGTATACAAATGCTCCGCAATCGGATCCTGCTCGGTAGCTAGTTTTTCAGCATATACTTTACGGTTATCATTTTCCTTCTGCCGGGTATGTTTTAGGAATGTATGAACAGAATACATACTCACGATCATCACGAGAATTATTGATCCGAAAAAGGAATAAGATCGGGGAGATTTAAGCTTGATAAGGGCTACAACACCTATCAGCAGTACGGCCCAGAGTATGGCAACCAGATCCAGCAGCCCTGTCAGATGACAGATTAGAATATGAATACCTGCTGCCGGAATAAAGAAAAAGAATATTTTAGAAACTGGGATGGAAATTGAATCCAAAAAATTTAGCACCGTGTCCGTAAACAGGAAGAAAGCGAAAAGCAAAAATCCGATTGTTATTATTCCCAAGATGGAGTAACCATCTAGACTGAAGAACTCATTCACATTGAACACTATTTCTGAGTTGTGTATAAGACCCTTAAAGAGCCCGTCTATCAGCCAGGAAATCCACAAGAGGCAAAGGAAAAGCAGAAAAGTAATGACCCTTATTACTGTTTTGGATAATTTTAATGAGGAAAAAGCAGGTCTCCAATTGCGGGATATATAGAATGAAAAATAAAAGATCAGGACTGCATTCAGGAAAAAATCGCCCAGTGAAGGAAGCCATAAAGAGCGGGCATCACCATATAACCGGGGACTGAACAGGGTTGAATCGTAAAAAGACTCGGGGAAGTGAAGCACAATTGTAAGAAAACGTAATCCGGTGAGCAAGCCAAAGAATAAACCAATTGCTCCTGGTTTTCCTATTCTGGGTATCAGTATTTCACATTCTTCCCTGATAAAGAGGACGAACAATATCAACCCGCTCAGATTCATAAAGAGCTGCAACCAGCCTATGTTCTTGTCTTCGGCATAAAGCCCCGGAGGAGCATGAAGGGAGAAAAGGTAATCTCCATGAAGATTTCTGACCACCGGAGTTTGGGGCTTGTAATCATTTACCTGCAGACGTGTAGCCGCAGAAATATTGAAATCCTTTTGGAATGCATTTACAAGATAATGATTCTGGTAAGGGAAATCACTTTTGATGTGGATCAAACCAACGGCTGTACGGGAGCTCGAAAGAGGTTGTTTTACTACCTCAAACCAGCCGTTCTTGAGTCTGGCCATACGGTCGTCCAGACATACTTCTTTCATATAATTTTCAACAGCTATGGAATTATCCGACCAGAACTTGAGGGTGTCATTATCATAAATGAGCAAGGCCAGACCTTCTTCCTTGAACAGGGTATTATAGTAGTCGGGGCGTTGGGCAAAGAGCTGGTTATAGTTAAGTTCAGTGGCTTTATGGGCCAGCAAGGTTAGCTCGGTATTGATTCGGGTTTCTTTTTGATAAAGGACTTTTTCAATCCTTCTAATATCCTCCGGGAAGTCTTCTTTTTTGAGAGAATGGAGTAACTGAGCAAGCCCAAGAAGGACTATCGCTACAACAAAAAGAAAAACACGATTCCGGAATAGCTTTTTCACGCTTGGATTTAGGTATTACAAAGTTAATAATTCGTATGTTTACCAGTCTATAAATAATTCCCATTTAAACGGTGTATGGCCAAAGCTGATAAAAACAAAAAGCTTAAAAAAGAGGTCCCAAAAATTGCCGAACTGAAGCAAACAGGTCTGTTCGCCTTTGATACATTCCGTAAACAGCTATATCTGTTGCTGGTTATTGGGTTTGTTTTTTATGCAAATTCCCTGATGAACGAATATGCTCTGGATGATGGAGTTATGATCAAGGAGAACTCCTATGTAATGGAGGGCACGAAAGGTTTGAAGAAGATTTTCGCCAAACACTCCATGGCCGCTTTTTACGAGAAGAACCATGCCAGCGACCAGTTCGAAGGGGGGCGTTACCGCCCGCTTTCTTTAGCCAGTTTCGCCATTGAACAATCTCTCTTTGGAATGAACCCCGGAGATGTTGTGGATGTGGAAGATGATAATGGGAGATCATTTAAGGGCAAAATCACCAGCCTGGAAATCTTCTTCGTGAATGTGGAGTACACCGATGATAAAGGAAAGACACAAACCGCAAAGGTTCTTGGACCCCAGGTAAGCACTTTTCACACCGAAACGATTGCCAGACATCTTACCAATGTCCTTATTTTTCTTTTGACAATCGCCTTTGTTTTTTACCTGATGAAGGAACAGATCTTTCGTGCCGAACCACAGCTTGCATTTTGTTGCGCCCTGATTTTCGCAATTCATCCTTTACATACCGAAGTCGTTGATAACGTAAAAAGCAGGGATGAACTCATGGCCCTCCTTTTTGCTGTGATGACACTTGTTTTCGCATTCCGGTATGTGGAGACAAAGAAGGTGCTTCATCTGGTATTTGGCTTGCTCAGCCTGTTTCTTGCCATGCTCTCCAAGGAATATGGAGTCGTCATGTTTGCACTGCTCCCTGCATTCTTCTATATCACCCTTAAAAAAAATATTTCGCAGAGTATTGTGGCATCTATTCCATACTTTGTTGTAATGGGTATTTACTTTATTATTCGTTTTAAAATTATTCCACTCAACACCGCCTCTAATTTTCATGCCACTGAATTTCTGAACAACCAGTATATTGCCCCAGGAGCCCCTATTGATAAACTGGCCACAAAGATATATGTGTTAAGCAAATATCTCTGGTTGGAGATCTATCCGGTTACTCTTTGTGTTGATTATTCCTATAACCAGATTCCATTTATTTCACCCTCCAACTGGCATTTTATTTTTTCTCTCTTGCTGCACCTTGGAATTGTTGCCTTTACGGTGTGGCTGGTCATTAAAAGACATATCCTGAGCTTTTTCTTTCTTTTTTATCTCGCCCACCTCTTCCTCATCTCTAACCTGATGGTGGAAATCGGAACCACCCTTGGCGAACGTCTGATTTATTCTCCTTCTTTTGCATATTGTATTATACTGGGTTATGGTTTGTACCGTCTCCTTGAGAAGATTCCAAAAGCAAAAACGCGAAAAATCGTATTTATTGCACTGTGCTCGGTATTGACTATCAGTTGCGGTGCAAGGGTCATTTCCCGTAATACCGATTGGAAGGATGACGCCTCGCTATTCACCCACGATCTGTCCATTTCCCCCAATAGTGTTCTTGTTAACGGCAACGCCGGAAAGGCATATCTCGACCTCAGCAACCGGAGAGAGAATAAACCGAGGGAGATGGAATTCGTGCGCATGGCCATTCCTCCTCTGCGCCATTCTATAGAACTACATCCTACATTTGTGAATGGTTATCTCAATCTTGGAGTAGTGTATTACAAACTTGGAATCCTCGACAGTGCCTATGCGAATTGGAGTAAAGGCCATGAGCTGAATCCGAATAATTCGCTTATGAAAACGTACGCCTACCTGTTTATGGTCAAAGGCGTGGAAGCAGCCAGGAAAAAAGATCTGAAAACAGCTATTGAGCTGATCACCAAATCAACATTACTTGATCAAAACAATCCGGAAGTGTGGTCGAATTTAGGAGGGGCGCTCTATACCACTGGTGATTTCCCGAATGCAAAGATTGCCTTTGAAAATGCACTGAAGTTAGATCCTAATCAGGTAGAAGCCGGAAAGGGATATCAAAGTGTAATGAGCATTCTGAAAGCTCAAAACACTCCCAAGAAACCGTAGGTGAGATTTCCTTAAGACCGAGCTGGGTTATTGTTCCTCTCTCTTCTTTACAGGAATCTCTTCCAGTATTGCATCCATCTTTGTATTTTCAGAAATGGAATGAGGCTCTTCTTCCTCCACTTCTGGAGCCGGTGCTTTCTTTTCGTTTCCAAAGAATTTTCTCTGAAAGAGGATGACAATAAGGACTCCAATAGTGATGGAAGAATCGGCAAAATTGAATACAGGACGAAAAAAAACAAATTCTTCGTTGGCCCAGAAAGGGAACCAGGATGGGAAATGTCCTTCCAGAATAGGAAAGTAAAACATGTCTACCACTTTTCCATGCAGGAAACCAGCATATCCTCCACCGGGAGGCAAGAACTGAGCTACGTTTGCATCATAAGGATTACTGTCGCTGAACAGCATGCCATAAAAAGCGCTATCAATAATATTTCCAACAGCACCGGCTATAATCAGAGACATGGCAATAAGGACAATAAGATCATGTTTTTTGCGGATTACTCCGAAGAGAATATAACACAATCCACCAACAGCTATAATCCGGAACAGGCTAAGGAATAATTTACCATAAGCACCTGGCAAAATCCATCCAAAGGCCATGCCTTCGTTTTCCACAAAATGAATGATCGCCCACTTGCCGGCCAGATGAAATTCCTGCCCTTCAGACATATGGGTCTTGATCCATATCTTAATGCATTGATCAACCAGGAGAACCAGAAGAATAATGAAGATGGATTTTCTCACGTAATGTCAGGGATAAATGCGGGGACAAAGATATGAAATGGAAAGGAATAAAGAATTTTGTCTAAAAAAACAGCAGCCCTTCGAGGGGGCTGCTGCAGATAGTTGTATATGATCAACGGTAGAATTAACGGTTCTGCTCCAGTTTAGCATCAATGCTCAGTGTTGCATGGGGTACACTGCGAAGCCTTTCCTTAGGAATCAGCTTTCCGGTTACTCTGCATATTCCGTATGTTTTGTTTTCGATTCGGATAAGTGCGTTCTTCAGATTCTGAATATATTTTTCCTGGCGCGATGCCAGGTGAGCTGTTTCTTCTTTGGAAAGCACATCGGATCCATCTTCCAGAAGTTTGAATGTAGGGGAAGTATCATCTGTACCATGATCATCTTTGTGCGAAAGAGTGTTTTTCAGAAGCTCATAGTCGCGTGTTGCTTCTTCCAGCTTCTTATTGATCAATTCTTTAAATTCAACCAATTCCTTATCAGAATAACGAGAACGTGGATCCTGACTCAAAACAACTGAGTTTTTCGATTTTTCTGACATTTTCAGAATCGGTTTTGGCATAACCGCTTCTCTTTTGATTTCAGCTGGTTTTTCAACCCTTACTTCCATCTTCACCGGTACTTTATTTATAACGTTCTTTTTTATTTCAATAGCTTTTTTAGCAGGCATGGCTTGTGGAGCTGCCTTTTTCGCAACCGGAGCTGCCTTTTTTACTGGTTTAGGAGAGGCTTTTTTAGCAGATACCTTCTTAATAGATTTTGGAGCAGCCTTTTTGCTGGCAGGTGCTTTTTTTGCTGCCGGCTTCTTGGAGGCTACTTTTTTCACTGGTTTCGATTTTCTTGCTGGTGCTTTTACCGCTTTAGCAGATTTTTTATTTGCTTTCTTAGCCATTGGAAATTGGATTAATTGAACTTAGCTATGCTTATTAATGTCTGAATCTCGCTATCCACCTCGACCAACACTGCTTGCTCAGAATTGAGCTCATTTACTACCTCTAAGGAAGATGCGAGAGTTTCGGAGCAAATGTAGTGTAAATTATTGTTAACAGAGGCGTTCAGGGCGTTATTTGACTTTATTTTGACCGAAATTCGGTCAGTTACATCAAATTCCCGGTCTTTTCTGAGCGTTTGTATGCGATTTACGAGTTCCCGGGCCAATCCTTCCTCCTTTAATTGAGGAGAAATGACAATATCCAAGGCTACAGTAAGAGGACCGTCGTTTGCTACCTTCCAACCTGGAATATCCACAGGAATAATCTCAACATCCTCCGTTTCAAGCACATAACTAGCATTTCCAAGTACAACTGGGTACCTTCCCTCTTTCTCAATTCCGGAGATTATGGCAGGGCCATGTTCTGCTGCAAAGGCCTGAACGGCTTTCATGTCCTTTCCGCATTTTTTACCCAAGGTCTTGAAATTGAGCTTCAGGTTTTTAACGATCCGGGTTTTAGATTCATCCACGAACTCGATCTCCTTTACATTCACTTCAGACAAAATTAACTCCTGAATAGCTTCAATCCGTTTTCGGAATGTATCATCCAAAACCGGAATCTGTATTTTTTGAAGCGGCTGGCGGACCCGGATATTTTCTTTTTTCCTGATACTCAGGAGCATTGAAGATATTTTCTGGGCAAGCTCCATTCGGACTTCCAGGTCCTTATCAATGAGTGCCGGATCATAAACAGGGAACAGAGACGTATGTACCGACTCTGCCTTCTGCTTTTCGGTAACAAAATTAAGGTCCAAGAACAGGCGGTCTGCAAAAAATGGTGCAATAGGAGAAATAAGCTGGGACATCACTTCCAGACAAGAGTACAAAGTTTGATAAGCTGCGATTTTGTCCTGTGTATATTCTCCTTTCCAGAAACGGCGGCGGCATAGTCTCACATACCAGTTGCTCAGGTGTTCATCCAGAAAATACTCTAAAGCTCTTCCGGCTTTTGTGGGTTCATAATCCGCAAAAGCTTCATCCACGTTCTTAATCAGGGAGTTTAGTTCGGAGATGATCCACCGGTCAATTTCAGGTCTTTCATTTACTGGAATATTCCCTTCTTTCCAGGAAAACCCATCAATATTGGCATAAAGGGTGAAGAATGAGTAGGTATTATAAAGCGTTCCGAAAAATTTTCGTTGTACTTCTCCAATTCCTTCCAAATCAAATTTCAGATTATCCCAGGGAGATGCATTCGTGATCATATACCAGCGTGTAGCATCCGGGCCATATTTCTCAATCGTTGTAAATGGGTCAACTGCATTTCCCAAACGTTTACTCATTTTGTTTCCGTTCTTATCGAGAACAAGGCCGTTGGAAACAACATTTTTATAGGCTACCGAATCGAAACACATCGTTGCAATGGCATGCAAAGTATAGAACCATCCTCGGGTCTGGTCCACTCCTTCTGCAATAAAATCTGCCGGGAAGTATTTATGCCCGTCAATCAATTCTTTGTTTTCAAAAGGGTAATGCACTTGTGCATAGGGCATAGCTCCGGAATCGAACCATACATCAATGAGGTCCGTTTCCCTGCTCATCTTCTTTCCGGAAGGTGACACCAGGATGATTTCATCTGCATAGGGCTTGTGCAGATCAAAGGTGTCGTAATTTGCTTTAGAAAAATCTCCCGGTTGAAATCTACCCAACGGATTCGTTTTCATAAATCCGGCCTTTACTGACTTGTCTATTTCATTCTTCAGCTCTTCGGCAGATCCAAGGCATAGCTCCTCACCTGATTCCGACCGCCAAATAGGAAGAGGAATACCCCAGAAACGGGATCGACTTAGGTTCCAGTCGTTCGCATTTTCCAGCCAATTTCCAAAACGTCCTGTGCCAGTTGATTCAGGTTTCCAGTTAATGGTTTTATTGAGCTCAACCATACGGTCTTTCCTGTCGGTGACCTTGATAAACCACGAATCAAGCGGGTAATAGAGAACCGGTTTATCTGTTCTCCAGCAATGCGGATAATTGTGTTCATACACCTCCTTTTTAAAGAGCAGTCCTTCCTGTTCCAATTTGAGTGCAATACGCTTATCTACATTCAGGTATTCCAGTTTGGAAGTGTCTTTAATAATCCCTTTCAGCTTGTCTTTCTGGATGACAAGTTCAATTGCTTTTTCGTCATCGTTCATGTAAGCTTCTTTCACGAACTCCCCTCCCAAGCCAAAAACGGAATCTTTCATTTCAGGCCTGAACCTGCCCCGAAGGTCGACGAGAGGAACAGCCTTCCCATTTTCATCCATGACGAGCATGGCAGGAACACCAGCAGCTTTCGCAACCCGCATATCATCAGCGCCAAATGTAGGTGCTATATGCACAATTCCCGTCCCGTCTTCTGTAGTTACGAAATCACCCAAGATTACACGGAAAGCTTGCTCAGGCATATCAACGGGCTTGGCGTATGGAAGAAGCTGCTCATAGGCAATCCCTTCCAGGTCAGAGCCCTTGTATTCAGCTATGAGATTAAAAGGAATGTTTTTATCTCCGGGATTATAATCTTCAAATTTTAATTCCTTGTTTTTTCCCGGAAAGTATTTTCCAACAAGCTCTTTGGCCAGAACAAGGGAAACCTGTTGATGAGAATAAACGTTTATCGTTTTAACAAGCACATAAGAGATGTTCTTTCCAACAGCCAACGCCGTATTCGAAGGAAGTGTCCAAGGTGTTGTTGTCCAGGCAAGAAAAAAAATATCGGCTGTTTCTAATCCTTTTGGAAGGGGCTTACCTGTTGTTTTCAATCTGAACTGCGCAATAACCGTATTATCCTTTACATTTCTGTAACACCCCGGCTGATTAAGTTCATGCGAACTCAATCCGGTTCCAGCAGCAGGTGAATAGGGTTGAATGGAATAGCCCTTATAAAGCAATTTCTTTTTATAAAGATCATTCAAGAGCCACCATACACTTTCGATGTAAGTGTTCTCATAAGTGATGTAAGGATCTTTCATGTCTACCCAGTAACCCATCACACGGGTTACTTCCTCCCACTTGTCAGTATATTTCATAACCTCCTTACGGCAGGCTAGATTGTATTCTTCAACAGTGATTTTCTTTCCGATGTCTTCCTTGGTAATACCCAGAGATTTTTCAACAGCGAGTTCAATCGGGAGTCCATGTGTATCCCATCCTGCTTTACGCTTTACTTGCTTTCCTTTCAAGGTCTGATAACGGCAGAAAATATCTTTGATGGCCCTTGCCATAACGTGGTGTATTCCAGGCATCCCATTAGCGCTCGGGGGGCCTTCATAAAACACAAATGGGGTTTTGCCTTCACGGGTGGTTACACTTTTTTCAAAAATATGCTCTTCATCCCAGAATTTCAGGATGTCTTTTGCGGTCTGACTCAGGTTGAGGTGTTTGTACTCCGGGTATTTCTTCATAAATGATCAAAATCAAATCGTGGCAATTACTTTAAGCTCTATGGCAATGGGTGTAGGTAGGCAGTTAATCTCCAGCGTAGTGCGGCAAGGCAGATTTTCTTTGAAATATTCGGCCCAGAGCGCATTGTATTTTTGAAAGTCATCCTTCATATTCGTGAGGTAAACCGTAACATCAACAATTTTATCCCAACTGCTGCCTGCATCTTCCAAAATGTATTGCACGTTTTTGAAAACACTCCGGCACTGAACCTCTATATCGTAGGAAGCTATTTTCCCATCCTGATCGAGCTCAACCCCAGGAATTTTCTTTGATCCTTTTTCACGAGGACCGACCCCAGACAGAAAGAGGAGATTTCCCACACGCCTAGCATGAGGATATAATCCAACAGGATCAGGAGCTTTGGAAGAGTTGATTTTGCCGTCCATCTCGTTTATTTAAAGGACAGCGAATTTAGGGTTTTTGGGGGAGATGTGCAAAAGCCAGGAAGGGGCTTACTTTTCGTAAAAATGCATCTCTTTCAGGTATTCGTATGCTCCTTGAGGAAAGAAAAAACGAACATCCTTTTTGATTTTTATAGCCTCTCTTAGAAAAGTAGAAGAGATCTCCATTACAGGAGCAGATACCAATTTAACCCGGGGGTGAGACTTTAAGGAGCCTCCGTCTGATTCAGGGCGGGGATATACATACAGCTCGTACTCCTCGAGGATGAATTCGCTGTTTTTCCACTTGTGAAATGTTTGCAGATTATCAGCGCCCATTATTAATACAAATTTATGCTGCGGGTATTTCTCGGAAAGGTGGGCAAGGGAGTTGACTGTATAAGATGGCTGAGGAAGCTTGAATTCAATATTGCTGGCCTTGTACTTCCGCGAATCACCTATGGCTTCCTTAACGAGCTGGAGCCGGTGATTGTCAGCCAGGAGCCCGCTCTTTTGCTTGAGCGGATTATGAGGTGTAACCACAAACCATATCTGTTCTAAGTCAGTGAACTCAGCCATGTAATTTGCAATGGCCATATGACCAATGTGAATCGGATTGAAGGAACCGAAAAAGAGTCCGATTTTCATGTATGTGGATTGGAAATCCTCAGAAACACTTTGACAATTTCCACGGCATCAGCAAACGCATTGTGAAGCTCGTCGTTAAGGATGACTTTATCAAAAGCTTTGGATTTGTTCAGTTCTTCTTCGGCTTTCCCGATGCGCCTGGCGATACTTTCCTGAGTTTCTGTTTCCCTTTTCCTGAGGCGGTCTTCCAGGTGTTGTATTGATGGGGGCATTACAAAAACAGCAAGCGCTTTTTCTCTGTATATGTTCTTCAGGTTTAAACCTCCGTTTACATCCACATCAAAAATTACACACCTTCCCTTTCTCCAGATCCTTTCAATTTCAGACTTCAGGGTACCGTAAAAATTGTCTTTGTAGACTTCTTCCCATTCTACAAATTCATCCATAGAAATGCGGTGCTTGAATTCTTCTACACTAAGGAAATAATAATCAACCGCTTCAACTTCATCTTTTCGCCTGGGCCGGCTGGTGGCAGAAACCGAGAACTCAAGAGAATCTGCAAATGTATCAAGCAGATGGTGAACAATCGTGGTCTTGCCTGCTCCTGACGGGGCTGAGAAGATTATGAGTTTACCGCCAGTATTCATATTTATCCTTATTTTCTATAACACATTGTTCACTTGCTCCTTTATTTTTTCGAGTTCGTCCTTCATCTGCACCACGATCTTTTGAATAGTTGCGTCATTTGCTTTAGACCCAATGGTATTAATTTCCCGTCCTATTTCCTGGGTGATAAAACCGAGTTTTCTTCCACTGCTATCCTCCTGCATCGTTTTGATGAAATATTCACAATGAGTTTTCAGTCTTACCTTCTCCTCTGTAACATCAAGTTTTTCAATGTAGTAAACAAGTTCCTGCTCAAAACGGTTCTGGTCAATTTTTTCTTTCTCCACAAACTCCGCAATATTTTTTCGAATCCGTTCTCGCACATTATTTATGCGGAGGATATCAGCTTTTTCCACTTCAGCGAGGGAAGCCATAATGAACCCGATCCGTTTTTCGAAATCATCCGATATGCTCTTCCCTTCATCCAGGCGGAATTGTTGAAAATTTCGGATGGCTTCATCTACGGAGGTTCTAAGAGTTGTCCATTCATTTTCATCCAGTTCCTGCTTTTCAGCCTTCATGACCTCCGGCATTTTCATAGTGAGTGCCAGCAGATCGTTCCCTGGGTCCTTCAATGCCTCAGCAAGGCCTTTCAGCTCTTTGTAATAACTTTTGGCAAGAGGGTGATTGATGGTTAAGGATCCGGCTTCACCGGTAAATTCAGAATAAATGCTGAAATCAATTTTCCCCCGCTCCACCAGTCTGGCAATCTCGGAGCGTAACTCTTGTTCTTTTTCACGATAAACACTCGGGGTCCGCATGTTCAGATCAAACGACTTGCTATTGAGTGACCTCACTTCCACTGTTATCTTTTTAGAAGGAAGTTCACAAATAGCTTTCCCATAACCTGTCATTGACTTGATCATCCCTGTTTTTTAATTTAGGTAAAAGTACAAAAACATCCTTAACGGGATGTTAGGCTAATCTGTCTTCTGTAAACCCCGGGGCCGGCTTACGAGATATACTCCGGTGAAGATCATTCCTGCAGAGATTACTTTTAGCCCGTCTATCTTATCGCTACCCATATACAATGCAATTACAGCAGCCAGCAAGGGCTGGAGGTAAATATAGGCACTCACTACTGAAGGACTAAGTTCCTTCAACGCATATGTATTCAGCATATACGCCAGATAAGTAGTTGCGAACACCACAAACAATGCATTAAACCAATCATGGCCGCTCATCTCCGACCACCTTATCTCTCCGAATTCGGTCATTCCAAAGGGTAAAACAAGGATCCAGCCGAAGAGAAATACCCAGCGGAGTATAGTGACTGTATTGTATTTCAACATCAGCGGCTTTACAAGCACGAGGTAAGTTCCCCAGGAAAGCGCATTTATAAAAACATAGACATCACCCGAAATATTATCGCTCTTTCCATCCGAACTTGCATTCCCCATCATCAATAAAGCCGCACCAGCAAAACCCAGCAGGATTCCGGTCACACCGATGGCAGTGATCCGCTCCCTAATAATGATGGCTGCGATAATCAGGACCAGAATCGGACTGGTAATCATCATAATTGCCGCACTTATTGGAGAGGTGAGGCTGAGCCCTTTCAGGAAACACATCTGGTTAACCGCAACTCCCACAATTGCCAGTAAGGCAAAACGAGGAATGTCTTTGCGATCAGCTTTTTCTCTGACAAATAAGGCTCCAGTAAGCCAGAAAAGGATAACCGCACCACTCGCTCGAAGCAGAACCAAACCGAACGGATGAATCGGTCCATTCGCTACCTGCTTGGCAATAGTAAAGCTTGCTGCATAAATGAGGTTGGCAGAAAGCAGTGATAAATGCGCACGCAGAGTTCTGTTCATTTATCAAGGCAGGTTAGTTCATTGCCAATCTTGCTCCCTCAATTATTTTCTTTGAGTTTCCAACAAAAATTTCTTTGCCGATGAGCATGACAGGACGTTTCAGGAATGTATATTCTTCCAGAATATACTTCTCATAGTCTTTTTCAGTCAGTGTCAGTTGTCCCAGACCCTGAGCTTTGTACTTTAAAGCTACCCTGCTGAAAAGGGCTTCGTAAGAACCAGCTCTCTTTTGCATTTCCGCAAGTTGCGCTGGAGTGATTTTTTCCGTTTTAATATCCTGCATCCGAAAATTACGAGGGGTTATACCCAGTTCCTTAATGATCCGGCTACAGGTAGAACAAGTGCTGAGGTAATAAATCGTATTCATAGGGTTCGATGCCAATTCCTTTGACGGCTCTCAAAATTATTAATATTATCTTTGTCAGCGTTTCATTCTTATTCATTTAAAACATTCTTCATGAAATTCGGAACCAAAGCAATTCATGCCGGTCAGGTACCAGATCCTAGTACAGGTGCTGTGATGACCCCTATATATCAAACCTCTACATATTGGCAGGAAAGCCCAGGCAAGCACCAGGGCTATGCCTATGCAAGAGGTAAAAACCCCACACGTTCCGCTTTGGAAAAATGCCTTGCCGAGCTGGAAGGCGCCAAATATGGTTTATGCTTCTCCAGTGGAATGGGCTCAATCGATGCCATCGTGAAACTGCTCCGGCCCGGAGATGAAGTCATAACCGGAGATGATCTATACGGGGGCACTTACCGTATGTTCACTAAAGTTTTTGCTCACTTCGGATTAAAGTTTCATTTCATTGACTTGAAAGATGCGAACAACATCAAAAAACATATCAATGACAAAACAAAAATGCTATGGTTAGAAACCCCTACTAACCCAACCATGCAGATTATCGATATTGAAGCCTGTGCCAAAATTGCGAAGGAACACAAACTCATTCTTGCTGTAGATAATACATTTGCTTCTCCTTATCTTCAGAACCCACTTGCTCTGGGTGCGGATATTGTGATGCACTCGGTAACTAAATATATCGGTGGTCATAGTGATGTTATTATGGGTGCTTTATGCCTGAATGATGAAAAGCTTTATACGGAGCTTGCCTTCATCCACAATTCCTGTGGAGCAACTCCCGGGCCAATGGATAGCTTCCTCGTACTGAGAGGTATTAAAACACTGCATATCCGTATGGAGCGGCATTGCTATAATGGCAGAATCATTGCAGAATACCTGAAGACTCATCCCAAAATAGATAAACTCTACTGGCCCGGATTCCCGGATCATCCAAATCATGCAATTGCGAAGAAGCAGATGAAGGATTTTGGCGGCATGATCTCTTTTTCGCTAAAAGGAAACAAGCAGGAAGATGCTTTCCGCATTGCTTCTTCTATGAAGGTGTTCACATTGGCCGAATCATTAGGCGGAGTTGAATCGCTTATCAATCATCCGGCAACAATGACCCACGCATCTATCCCAAAAGCAGAACGTGAACATGCCGGAGTAGTCGACTCTTTGCTTCGTTTGAGCGTTGGAATCGAAGATGTATCGGATTTATTGGACGACTTGAAACAGGCACTGAGCGCCTGATCCATGCCTTTCGTCCAGTTGTTCTTTATGCTGACATCCGTATTTGGAGGCTGATTTATTAATTTGTACATTTATTCTTCATCTCATATCAGCATGAATTTTTATTACATCACGGGTACAAGCCGAGGGCTGGGAAAAGCTCTGGCTGAACATTACCTTGAATCCGGTCCTAATAATAAAGTGATTGGTCTTTCCCGAACCTCCTCCATATCCCATAAGAATTATTCCCATTTTCAGGTTGATCTCACCGACGTAGAGAAAACCAAGGACTTTCATTTCCCTCCCCATCATGATGCGAAACGAATTACACTGATAAACAATTCGGGCATGGTTGGGCAGATAAGACCGGTAGGAAAGTTGGATGCAGATGTTATTATCTCGAGTTACAATCTCAATCTGATATCCCCCAGTATTCTGATGAATAGCTTTATCGGGGCATACAACAGCTCCAATGCCGAAAAAATAATTGTGAATGTGAGCTCTGGTGCAGGTAAATACCCTATCGGTTCCTGGGCCGGATATTGTGCCTCAAAAGCAGGAATTGACCTGTTCAGTAAAGTAGTCGAAGAAGAACAGAAAACAGCTTTCGGGTACAAGTTCAGAATTTTTTCAGTTGCGCCAGGACTTATTGATACCGCCATGCAGGACCAGATCCGTTCAGCCGAACCGGGAGACTTCAGCCGTCTGAATGACTTTATAAATTATAAGATAGAAAATCAGCTTTTGCACCCAAGCTTGATTGCCAAAAAGTACGCACACATCATTGATAATGTTTCGGCATTTCCGGAAGTATTGTTATCCGTTAAAGACATTGAACCAACTCATTAAAAGCATCTAAAGATGAAAAAATATATACTTATCGGGAGTTTTGCATTTCTGGCCAGTGCTGGATTTTCTCAGGGCATTGATGGGCTCAAATATTGTGGAACCACAGAGGTAATGGAAAAACTGTTCAAAGAAAACCCACTCATGAAGGCTGACTTTGATGCACAGAATGAAACACTTCGCCAGCAGGATGCTGCAGCTTACAGGCAGGGTTATCCTCGTACTACGGCAGCCAACTATGTGATCCCGGTTGTCTTTCACATTATTCATGATTATGGCTCTGAAAATATTCCTGATGCCCAGATTTACGATGAAATGCGAATCCTGAACGAGGATTACAATAAGCTCAACCCCGACACCGCTGCTGTGGATGCCATCTTCAAACCTATCATTGCCAATGTTGGAATAACATTCAAACTCGCACAGAAAGATCCGAACGGTAACTGTACCAATGGTATTGACAGGATTCATTCTCTGCTTACGTACAACGCTGATGATAACGCCAAGCTTAATCCCTGGCCAAGGGCCAACTACCTCAATGTATGGGTCGTTTCATCCATTGCAAACGGAGCTGCCGGTTATGCATACCTTCCTTCAAGCTTCCTGAATCCGGCCATTGACGGGGTTATTATTCTTTCCAATTATATCGGAGCCATCGGTACAAGCCAGCCACTTACCTCAAGAGCTCTTTCTCATGAAATAGGACATTGCCTCAACATGGAGCATCCCTGGGGTAATACCAATGCTCCAGGTGTATCTTGTGGTGATGATCTG